>JAABUY010000092.1_pt1 | contig 192242 bp, 178 predicted proteins | sample 5560271 | NCBI WGS metagenome assembly JAABUY01 (sample SAMN10711886, study PRJNA513374) | rock metagenome | isolation source: Antarctica rocks | place: Antarctica: Victoria Land, University Valley | reverse complement strand
ACCACCAGAACTATCCATCGAACCCCTCACCCCGCCTTACCTCCCCTCCTTCCGCCGCATCACCTCCCTCCTCCTCCCAATCCGTTACCCCGACAAATTCTACAACGACACCCTCGCCGACCCCGCCGTCTCCACCGTCACGCGCGTCGCCATATGGCACCACCGCCCCCGCCCCCGCCCCAACAAGCGCCAACGGACCGAAGAAAGCGCCTCCGCGGCGACAACGCCCGATGAGCAGGGCCGGGGCCAGGTAGTCGGCGGCATCCGATGCCGCATCGAAGACATACCCGCCACGCCGTCGTCGTCGGCGGGAGCGGGCATGGGGCGGGCAGAGACGCGTGTATACGTGCAGACGCTGAGCGTACTCTCGCCGTACCGGGGGATGGGGGTAGGGACGGCGCTGCTGGAGGCGGTGGTGGCGGCGGGGGTGCGGGGGTTTGGGGCGACGGGTGTGTATGCGCATGTGTGGGAAGCGAATCCGGAGGCGCTGGAGTGGTATGGGAAGAGGGGGTTTGAGGTCGGGGAGGTGGAGGGGGGGTATTATCGGCGGTTGAAGCCCGGTGGGGCGAGGGTTGTGAGGAGGGGTTTGGGCGTGCGGGAGTATTTGGCTGTTGGGGGGTGCTGTGGGAGTGGAGGCGGGGGTTTGGGGGTGGGGGGTAGGGAGGGAGAGGGGTTGCTGGTTGTGGATGGGGGCGGTTGAGTGTGCTGCGCTTTGGGAACTCTGCCTTTGGAATCGGGACGCTTCTGTCGAAGGAGTGTTTGTTGAGGAACGGATACCGAGCTCTTACTTCGGCTGGGTTAAGATCAATGGGAAAGGGTGGGTATTGGGAGAAAGGTGCCGCGACGGATAGGAATGTTCGGAAAGTGATCCAATTTGATGGAGGAACGACAAATAGTGTTATTACGAAGCTACAGCGCCGGTTACACCGGTATATGCTACAAGATATCCCACTCGCCTCCCTCCCAGGCAGGAATCAAAGACTCAGGCCCGCCCCACTCTCAAACAGACAAACCATCCACTACCCAGACGCCTTCACCCCCCTCATCACCTTGACACACCGCGCAAAGTCCAAGTCCGCATAATCGGTCGGCATATGCTCACCACTGGCAATGCACAGCACGCGCATCCGACGATCATATTTGAGGCCGTGCAGCAGCTTGGGCGTGATGAGGAAGTACTGCGAAGTATGTTCCTGGCAGGCGATGTCGACCATGCGGGAGTGAACCATGCGCTCGTTGCGCGGGTCCATGCCCTGGTTGATCTCGTCGACGACGCGGAAGGGGGCCCGCGCCAGGGACTGCAGAGCCATGAGGTAGAAGATTGTCGACACGGCCCGCTCGCCGCCGGATTGCCGGTGCGAGTCGAGGATTGAGAGGGATTCGGATTCTCTGTTCGTGTTGGTTTTGTTAGCGGGGTTTGAAAGACGAAACCGACGAGATAAGGGCGAGGAAGGGAAGACGGAAGCAACTGGGGGAAAAGATTGATGGGACGAACCGGAATTTGACTTGAATCTGAATGGACCATTGATCAAAGTCTTCGTCTTTATGAATGCCCACCTCGCCAGCGCAGTTGATTTGCTTAAAGCTGTAGGAAAAAGCGTCGCTGATCTTGCCGACCAGCCTGTCGAGCTCCGGCTCCCATTTCTGCCGTAGCTCGTCGATGCCGTGTTGCATTTCGCCGAGTTGGTGCTCAAGGTTGGCGACCTTCTGCTTCAACTGGTCGATCTTCTTCTGCCGGAGCTCGAACTCCTTGATCGCGCCGGTATTGCCCTCGTGCATCAGCTCCAACCGCGCTTGCTCCGAGCCAATCTCTGCTTCGAGCTCGTCGACTGTCTGGCCTTCCGGCATGGTGGTGAGGAACTCTCGCTGTTCGGCGTCGTCGCTGGCCATAATCTCTTTGCACTCGTCGAGGAGCTTCTTCGCCGTGGCTTGCACTCGGTCGCTTTCCTTGGCTACCACGTCTACTTCTCGCCGCTTTGCCTCTAGCATGTCTTTGAAGGACCGATTGCGGTCGCTAAGCGTTTCAAGCTCAGAAGATGCCTCGATGAGCATCACCTCCGCTTCCAGGAGAGAATCATGCAGTCCACGAAGGTTTTGTACGGCGTTCTATCAGGGAGTTAGTACCAGATCATCAGGCGGTGTAGCTCAACACACAGCGTAATCCAGAGCGAGCTGTCCCTTCTGCATAGTCAAGGTATCTTGCTCTTCGCCAATATCGAGAAGCCGCTGCCTGATCTCAGCCATCCCCTGCTGAAACGTAGTCCGCTTCTCCTCTTGCTGGGCTGTAGTGGTTTAGGTTTCGATACCGCCTTACGGAGGCAAGATTGACTTACCTAACCTGGTCGGCAAGGCTTTAAACTCCCCCATGGCTCTCTGTTTGGCCATCTTCTCCTGCTCCAAAGTGGCCTAGAAACCATCAGATCGTCCGAGAATCAATGAAGCAGTAGTAACCTACTTTCTCCCTTTCAACCTGGGTATACTCCTCCTTAAGCTGTGCCACCTTCTCTTTTGCTTCCTGTACCTGCCTCTGGAACTCTAGAACTTCCTGGCCCCATTCGTCCATATTTTTTTGCAGGTCGTGCTTTGCTCGCATGTCGACTGGCTGATCCGTCCAGATCCGTGCTTTTCTCACATCTCTGACTCTCGTTGAGGTAGCCCCGGGCCCGTATTCTCTCCTCCGCGTAATCTGATAGCTGTTCCTGCCCGTCACCCAGCTGCTGATTGGACTGAGTGTAATGAGATTGAACTGTTCCTCTGTGACGTCTTTCAACGCAACACCGGTCTGATGAAGACGACATTCACCACAGAGCATAGAGAGCACAGGCTCGGGACCGTTGATAAGTTGGAGCGCCCAGTAATCAAATCCATAACGCCGCATATCTTCTCCAGAAATCGGTGCCCGGAACTGATCGAGACTTTCTGAGACTGTTCGGATGTTAATCTCAGCCAGTCCCATATTTCCATACAATTGTTCCTGGAGTTTCTTAAAGTCGCCTCGGCTCTGGACAGTAAAAGCCAAGAAATCGTTCGATTGGAACAACGATTCGATAGCATCCACAAATTTTAGATCTTTGACGGAGCATTCGACAACGGGTGGGCCGAAGACTTGTTTATCGAACTTGTCTTGGTTTCCTTGAATCCAACGCCAAGCATCAGCTGTGTCACGAGAGACTTGCCTCAGCTTCTGGGCTTGCTGTCCGGCCTGCGACTCAAGGTTTTCTAGATCTTTGCGTGCTTGCAAGATCATGCCGTTCCGATCGCGACCTTCCTTCGTCAGTTCTTCTTGCGTTTTCTGGAGTTCTTCCGCTTTCGCTTTGATCTCCCGAAGTGCATGAGACTTTTGGCGCTGTGCGGGTCTTAATGAGTACTACCTTCTTACAGAGAATCCGGGAATACCTACTATTCGATCGTTGTAAGATGCAATATCAATCTCATCGGGTCGCTCTTCCATCTGTCTTTTCAGTCTCTGAATAGCTTGCTCCGCCTTTGCAACTTCAGACTTATTTGATTGGGCCCTCTTCTTCTCCGCCTGAATCTCTGACTCGAACTCCTTGATCTTATCCTGCAAGTTCGACATCTTGGTGGTCAGATCCTCGGCCGCAATATCTGCCCTTTCCACAGTACGTTTCCGCTCCTTGACAACAATCTCGATCTGCTCGCGATACCGCTGCTTCGCGTTGACTGCCCGCAATGACGGCTCAACCTCATCTTCTAACTCCTTGAGTGCGGCCACAGCGTCCTTCCGCTTTTGCTTGGCTTCTTGATGACTTTTCCTGGCTTCTCTGTACTTTGCGAACGGTCTTGCTACCTGCAACATCTTGACTCGCTTTTGGATCTTCGCCCTCTCCTGTAACCTCTCGACATCTGCTCGCTGCATCTGTTGTCGCCCCTCGAGGTTTGCTAATGTTTCCTGGTCACCCGCACCCTGTGCTTGCAACTTCTTCTGATCACCTCTTAGCTCTTTCAGTAGATTATGCCATCCAAGCATTTCTTCCGGGGCGGCAGCACGCTGGGTAGAATACAGTAGCTCAACGGGTGTCATGGCTGCGAATTCGACCACCTTGTCTTGGGGCAAGAACTGGCAGAGATTGTCGATCTGTATGGAATATGACCTCGCAAGTTCCAAAACGCTTTTCATATTGGAAGGCTTGCCATTGACGGAATAGTGACTCTTATTGCCCTCCCGTTTAATGCTGCGGCGAATGATTGGATTTTTGCGGGATCGCTCTGGGTCTGCTGCGAGCTCGATCTCGATCGTAGCTTCTTGATTACCATGTTTGACAAACTCGGAGGCATCCTTCGCTCGTCCCAGATGCTATGATGATGTCAATAGACTGCTATCGCCACAATGTCATGGTCTTACCGCCGGCGCCCATCCCAACCCTAAGCATATCGCACATACGAGCGTACTCTTTCCTGTCCCGTTCGGGCCAATGACCATGTTCAGACTGGGTCCAGGGAAGAATTCGGCAGAGGTATACGTGACGAAATTGGTAAGCTTCACTCGCACGATGGAGCCCGGCTGGTGCTTCTCCATCGCGCCTCTTGCATCTAGCACTTCCTCTGCCGGGGCTTCGTCTGGTTCGGTACGGAAGGCCTCGGGTAGTACTGGGCTTTGGCCAGGGCCAGGGCCAGACGTATGACCGTTAAGTTTGCGGCGTGCTCGTTTGCTACCATCTGATCGCTGTGAGTTGGGCGTTGCGCTTCCTGAAGAAAAGCCATCCTCCTCTTCCCCTCCATCGTCTGACGCTACACTTCGCCGGCGCCGATGAGGTATTGTCGCGGAAGGCATGATTTATCAATTTATCCCCCTTAACGGTAAAAGTGGTGGGAGTGCAGCTGGACACGCGAGATACGCGACCTGATTAAGCTTATAATCACGCTAGTGCGGCACCGTTTCGCGGCCTCATCTGGAAGCGTGTCGCTTTACAATTGCATCACTGCTTTTAAGACATTCGTATAATACAGTGTTGCATTTCAGTATGTATAAGTTTGCGGTAATGCTAATCGCTGGCCCACAGCCTTTCGGTGGGTGGGTCTACTTCTTCTCCTTCGGACTCAACATGAGCTCAGGTCGGACGTGACTATCAAAATCCTCCTCACTCAGCGCCTTGAGCTCCATTGCACTTTGCTTCAGAGTCAACCCTTTCTTGTGCGCGTTCTTGGCGACTTTCGATGCCATGTCGTATCCAATCACGGGATTCAAGCAGGTGACAAGCATCAAACTATGGCATGAGATCAGTGATTGAGTCTTTATGCAAAATCCAGCCGAAGCCTCACCTTTCATGAAGGAGCGTGCCGATCCTCTTCTCGTCTGCTTCTATTCCTTCTACTAGGTTCTTCTCGAAGCTCCTCATACCATCACTCAAGATTCGTACGCTATGGAGCAGGTTCCTTATCAACACTGGCTTGAAGACATTCAGTTCGAATTGGCCGCTCATGCCCGATATCGTAACTGCAGTGTGATTGCCCATGACTTGAGCGCACACCATCGTCAGGGCCTCGGCCTGAGTAGGATTAACCTTACCCGGCATGATCGAGGAGCCTGGCTCATTTTCGGGAAGCTGGAGTTCGCCCAGGCCGCAGCGAGGCCCAGAACCGAGGTATCGAATATCCTGGGCTATCTTGAAGAGAGAGCAGGCCAAAGTATTCAGAGCACCAGATGCTTCAACAATGGCATCGTGGGCAGCAAGTGACTCGAATTTGTTCGGAGCGGTTATGAATTCCGTGCCTGTCATCTTGCTTACTTCTTTGGCAATGGCTTCAGCAAAGCCCTTGTAGGTATTTAAGCCCGTGCCCACTGCCGTGCCACCCTGTGCGAGAAACCGGAGACGTGGCAGCGCAGCCTCTACGCGCTGAATGCCATACTCAACCTGAGTGACGTAGCCGGAGAACTCCTGACCTAAAGTCAAAGGAGTGGCATCCTGGAGATGTGTCCTACCAATTTTGATGATTTTCTCAAATTGCTCGCTCTTCTTTTGCAGGGCGTCCCTCAGGCTCTTCAGAGACGGCACCAGCTGCTCTTCGATTTCCAGAACAGAAGCGATGTGCATGACGGTGGGAAACGTGTCGTTGGATGACGCAGACATGTTGACGTGGTCGTTCGGATGAACAGGCTTCTTGGTGCCCATTTGACCGCCCAGAATCTCAATGGCACGGTTCGAGATGACTTCATTGGCGTTCATGTTCGACTGGGTGCCGGATCCTGTCTGCCAGACGACTAAAGGGAAGTGGTCGATGAGCTTCAAAGAAGCAACCTCTTCCGCGGCTTGTTGGATGGCTTTCCCTAACTTTGGATCTTTCAGGACCTAAGCTTGTATTTTGTGAGACTAGTCATGGCTGATTTACCAAGTCCAAACGTCATGTTCACGGTTGCCGCTGCCCCCTTCAAAATACCGAACGCTCGGACGACTGGAGGTGGCATTCGATCTTGAGGCTGGTTGATTTTGAAGTTTTCCAAAGATCTGATAGCGTCTGTTAGAATCCCTGCCTTATTGCGATTCGACTCGCCCAAAACTAGGTCCAACAACCGGACGACACCACGTTTAGGAAGAAAGGAGAAACCCCGTACCGTTCAGTCTGAGCTCCCCAGTACTTATCCCCTGGGACCTAAACAAACACTCTAGTGTCCCTCTCCATGGCTGGACGTGCATCGATTGGTGCCGGCATACCTGTAGCTCCCCAAAGGCATCGCTCTCCGTTCTTGTACTGCTCTCCTGCTGTTTCACCATACGTTAGCCACCGATAATAGGCCACATCCTAAGTATATGCCAATTGCGATAACTATTCAGTCCAACCTCTTACACATTTACTCGTTTGCCTTCACAGCAGCAGCCACCGGACTTACCATTCTTGCCGTTGAGCCGAAGAACTTCGGGTATGCGATGCACTGCCCTTGCTGAGCTATTCGTATTAACCGACACCTTGGTATAACTGGACTATGACGAGGATATGTGGCACGAAGGAATGAGCAATGACTTGGAGTCGAGGAGTAGTGTTGTTTGGGTGTTGCATGTGCCAACGGCCGAACGACCGCGGGTGATCTTGAAGTAGCCGAACGGAGCATCATGGTGTCGTTGGCAATGGGTGGATCAATCTGTTTCCCAAGAGCAAATCTGGTATCGATAGAGTCCAATTGGATCCAACTGCACAGTCCGTCCCTTCCAGAGCAGATTTTAACCCACAGCAACGTACAAGAGCTGCTTGACAAGCCCCAACAGTGATGAGGTTCCTCTCCGGAGAAAAGCATGGGGACCGAAGCTTACGTAAGCGTGGCATGACGGAAGGCGGATTAACTTTACCTCCTTAATTTATTTTCCATTCCGCCTTGCGTGTTCTCTTAAGCTACATAATATGACTTCTGCTATGAAAGAGAGTGCTGTGTAACATAAGTCACATTAGGAGGTCTTCTCACTGATGGCATCAGTGATGGCTGTTGTCTAAACATGGGAACTACCCGTTGCAGCCATAAAGATCCTCTACCACAGTCTTATGGCTAGTAGGTCACCGGTTGGAAAATGGCCATCTCTGAGCATGGCGTATTTCGTACTCGCTGTGGACTCAGGCCAATTTGCTTTCGCCGTGAGGTGTCTGGTCAGTCAGTCCCATTTTCTAGCCATCCTGGTGGACCAGGGGGTGGGTTTTGCCCTGATTTGCTTGTCCCCTTTCCGTTTTTTCACAGTCTTATTTTTGCTACGAGAAGTCTTCCATTGCTTCCGATGGAGACTCGAAAGAGTCAGCATATCTTATTCAACCTCATAACATAACCCATACCTCGGCCCATACCTCTTGTCAGCTCATCGGCCTCAGGTGGAATCCATGTCCACACTCAGGAATCCTCCGGAGGGCTTGGGAGTTGGCTACCATGTCCTTTCTCTACACATTGGCTGTCTTCACATAAGTCATGGGTCTGTTGAAGAGGGCTACGATCCAGCTAAAGAACATCTCACTTAAGCTTGCTTTGCTTACGGCGTCCCTCATACAAAGGATTGTACTTACCTACCTGAGGTAGTCCATCCTGATCAGCTCAGTCCAGGCATGTGTCACGGGGTCTCGCAACAATCCGACAGCTCAGACGTAAGAGTTATAACGTCATCAGGATTATGGCGGGATCTTGCCCACGAGGCTGGGTTGACCGCTATTAATATTACAACTGATCGTCAGGCAACGCCCTACACGTTTCCATACCGAGTGATGATGGGGAGGATTTGATAACCTTACCTCTCCGAGGTTGTCCCCCCGGCCGGGGCGTGACTCAACAGCTCCCCTGATTGTTGCGAAAGCGCGTCCGCGCCACAAACGTTTCAGTGTGCAGGCAGAAGGGTCGGCAAAGAATCTCTCTGTTGCCTACCTCCGTACTACGGATGCAGGTCGGATGGTCTCACTAAAACCTCAGATGGTCCTACACTAATTCTGAACTTTAAGGTTTTTTGCAGAGCTAACAAGCAAGATACTGAACTTGAGATTGTGTAATTCATTAATAATTCATTACAAATCTATTAAGAATCTATTTGTAACTGATTAGTGGTTAGAGATTAGTGTTTGAGAGTTAGGTGATTAGAATTAGGGAGTTTGAGTTAGCAATATGAAATATATTATGCATGCATTTCAGATACATTAGGGTTAGAGTTAATTAATTCAGAATAGATTAATAATATATTCAAAGAATTTGGACCTCAGTTGATCTTGAGATGTTTCAGAAGGTTGAATGGTCTTCTGATAATCTCTGTCAAGATCATCTGAGGTTTTAGTGAGACCATCCAACATGTGTGGTTGTCTGTACTGTAGGTGCCTACTGTAGGTACCTACAAAATAACTTACTCGATAGCGCTCTGTAACCGTAGGATATCAGGATTTTTCGCCAGGTGTGTGGACACAGCCTCATATGCTACTGTTCTCGTTCAGCCTGATATACAGTAACTCACCTGAAGGTACCTAGAAACTCTTCCAGCTCTCAGTGGCGCACCTCGATCGCCGATCGGCTCCGATAATCCGGGAAATATTCGGGGCACATCATCTTCTCGAACTCTTCTCCCGCAACTCAAAGCTTTGTGCGCAAACGGAGGGGGTGATTTCACCGCAGATCAAAGCTTCTCGCAGCATTTGATCTTCCCGATAAGGTACCTTACTGTACTTTATTCATTCAACGGACTCTGTGTTCGAATGCGCAGTCTGCCTTCTTTCTTTGACGTTTCCGAGGGTATCGGAAATTTTACAAGGTCATATGGTGCTTGTTTCTTTTATGATTACCTGATATCGCAAACATTATCATATTATTAACTTGAAGGTAGTAGGTAGTCGTAGCAAGCGGCTGGGGCAGTTGGTGGCACTGAGTCATCGCTGAATCCCGCCAAAGGAAGTGGTCATGAAAGAGCCTTTGGCCCTTTCCGCGCTTGGAGTCTGAAGTTTGCCGCTGGCATTGGAACTACCGTACTGGCGAATCAAAGCTGTCCCCTACGGCAAAGCGGGGAGAGTTCCTTGTCCACCAAACAACAACAATCATGAGTAGCAGTGATACAGTACAGTACCTTGAGGGGGCGAAAGATCATCATCAGCATTATCTTCTTCTTCATCTTTACATGACGTACAACAAGGACTGATACCTGACATCCTTACTTGTACGAGTGTGGATTACTTGCTTGCTCCGTTGCACTCTCGTACTCCTGTAAGCCGTGAGCTGATTGCATCCTGTTAAAGATGCAGGGGGCGGCGGCGAGGTTCCACTTACGCCATTCTGAGATGTACGCCCAGCTCAGTATCTGACGGTAGACCAAACGTGCTGAAAACAACCCAGTCGAGCTGAAAACGGCAGAACAACGCAGATGGCAACAAGGTACGAACGGGTACCTCAGTGTAGTTATGATTGTAGATTTTCTGTTCGCATGCCCTAATGAACAATAACTAATGGACTGGGAATTGTCTTGAAGGAATCGGATTATTGGATTCTAAGCCTTTGAACCATGTTTGAAAGTTGTGTCACGTTCCCAGAGAATAATGAGTGGTTGATGAGGCTGGAGCACCGATGGATGGAGGGGGTACGAGCTCTCATCAACTAAGGTACTAACTTAAGTTTAGCGATGGATATGACTCTGAGGTAGCTGCGGTAAAAGCCACCCCCCATTATCGCCCCCATCATCGCCCCCATAACTCGACCTTGCTGGCTCTCACTCCCTCCAGATATCGCAGCAACAACAATGACATTGTCAATTTTATACGAATCGGGCCTTTGTTAGGTCTGATCCTGACTTCTCCTGTGGGAGCCTACTTCTACTCGCCTCCAAGCAAGCAAGCAAGCAAGCAAGCAAGCAAGCAATCAAGCAGGCAGGCAAGCTACAAGTCCGCGGTTGTAAGACAAAGCGCTTTCAGCTACCTTACTTTCGGTCACGCCTCAAAGACTCACACAGCTTGCAGTCATATATTATTCACTCCTGAACCTTTAATCATCGCTCCTCAGCCTTAACTCACTCCTCTCCCTCACCGACGCGCGCCATCCACAGACTTGGGTCGCCACTGTTCTAAGCCCGCACCTCCAGTCACCTAACCACTCCGCTGTTTGCGGTCATCTTATAACTGGCCATCAGCCACATCAACCGTTGATCACTCCAAAAGCTCTCCGCTCAGTCTTCTGTTCCATCTTTCAAAGCCGCTCCTCGTACGGACGGTACCAAGAAAAGAAATCGACGTGGCGTCGCTGTTCCGGTAATCACCATTTATCGAAACAGTCACCACTTCCACCGAAAAAAAGTCACATCACGATGTATTATATTTCAGATTTCAGCACCCCAACCACCGGTCGTACAGCCTCTACGGTTCCCGTTCTCGAAAAGTCTGTCAAGTGCGAAGCTGTCGCTTGTTAGACTTCCGCAAGTCTTTCCACTTCACAGCTTTCAAGCTGCACAGAAGCTGTCGATAAGTTTTATATCACTTTCGAGTGCAGAGTGAAGAGTTCGAGTTTCGTCTCCTTAGGGCTCGGACTTGTACAGGCTGTGGTTGGGGTTATATCTCGACGGTCCATTCCGGCGTCCGCTTCCTGCTTGGATATATTTACCTTACGGTCCTCGGCGGCGCGCCTACCACCACTGCGACAGGTCAGGAGTACTTTGCTCTGGTTGTCATTTGAGCTTCCGATTGTGTTAGGCTTATTCACTTCACCAGCTCGTTTGTTGTGGCTAGCCACTGGTCAGGAGTACCTTGAAACTCCTTACATAGGCATAACACTCAACACGAAGCTGGATTGCTGCACGACTTAGAGGATCTCCGTCGCCTCCCTACGACGGAACACGGTTTCTGGTCACCCCGAACGGTTTTCGCTTTGGTCATCTCTCCCCCGGTAATCCTCGATCGTCACGATCATACGACAACGTCCCCGACGGTATCGGTCCCTTCCTTCTCGGCTTCATCACCTGGTTCATCCGTCACTGGTTTCTCGACATCTAGATCAAGCGCGTCTACGTCGTGGTCATGATTGATGTTGGTCAGTCGGAGTCGCGCTCAATCTTCATGAATTCGAGTCACCACCCATACACATCCTCCATCGCCTCCTCCGCTTCCTCTTCGTCTTCTTCAGTCTTTTCAGCGGATAGTGTTTCATCACACGCGTCGTTATCATCGGCATCGACTGGCTCCATTCATTTTGTGTGGGGTACGGAAGACCGCAGGTCATATTCTCCTGTAGCCGATGATACGCCTCAATATGCTCCGTCTCTCCGTACGGTGGAAGCTTCAAATAACGTCTTCGAACCCGCTTCTTCTATCACCAGCGACATAGATGCTGCAGTCGTTCCCGATCTGCGCCAACATCCGCGGCGAACAAAGCCTTTGGCGCAGCAAGATCAACAGCCCGGGACGTTAGCGACAGTGTGTCCGAGACCACCTCCGTCTTTAATTCGACAGTGCGATCGCAAAGTAAATTTCGTGGATAGTCTTGTTGGTAAGCTAATCAACAGTTCTTTGCGATCATGGAGATGTACTAAAATCGTGTCATCATGAAGACTCCGCTTCACAGATCGTTGAGACTATCTGGCCGCTCTCAGTGGTTGCTTGTCGCAGTGACAGCACTTCCGGCAGCAAAGGTGTCCTGCCTCTTCGCACCTTCATACAGGAAACGCTGCGGAGATCACGGACGAGCTACTCGACTCTCCAGGTTGCGCTATATTACCTGATTCTCATCAAGCCTTCAGTTCCCAAGCACAACTTTACCATGGAACAGCCTGAAGATGGGCAGTCTTTACGTGCCATGCAGTGTGGTCGACGAATGTTCCTGGCTGCACTCATCCTGGCTTCGAAATATCTCCAGGATAGAAACTACTCTGCGCGTGCATGGAGCAAAATATCAGGTTTGAATACGCTCGAGATTAACATGAACGAAATGACTTTCCTCACAGCGGTCAACTGGCGTCTGCATATTTCTGAAACAGTCTTCCAACGATGGACCGACATTGTTTTACGATATACCCCATCGCCCCATCCGCCCCCTTCGCCAACATCCTTTCCATCTCCGATGGAAAAGAAGCTTGATTGGCGGTCCATTATCCCAAAGCTTACGCCGGAACTCAATGAATTTGACGCTGGATTTATGACGCCACCAGCTCCGACACCAAAATTCCCCTCGAGTATCTGTCCTTTCGCTTCGCACAGATCCACCGGCGAACCACTCAATTCTATAGCTGCTTTCAATGCGACGGTACCAACAAATATTCACGCTCTTCCTCGTGTCCTCGAACCAGCACCACTTCAGTGTAACTCAGTCGATCGCCAACCAACCACTTCCGTCCACCTGGGTCCCTTACCTACTCCACAGTTGACGCCACATTCGAATGCCTTCAATACTCCTGCAGTGAGCATTGCCGGGTATTCTTCACGTCGGCCGTCAATGAGCGTAGCGATGGCTCAGGTCCACAACACTTGCATGGCAAGAACAACGATCGATCAATGGGACTCACTACCACAGCACAAAGCTTTCAGCAATCATGAGACCCATCCAACTCTCACCAGGCGGTCGTCGCTCGGTAGGTCTTCGTCGTCCGCATCATCACCAGAGTCTATGGTCTCCGACGTATCGTCTCGGTCCTCCAGGTCCTCCTCCATCTCTTCCGTGGCGTCTTCGATCTGTGCGCTTAGTAAGCCAAGGCTGGCAATCCAGGCGACTCGTCGTTGCGCGAATTTACAGATGTCGGGTCGGAAGGAAAACCCGAAGAACCTTGGCGCGACACAGTTTCCGGAGGATATCTCGAGCCTCGAATTTACCTCGTCGCCTGATTCATACTACAGCCCATCATGCACGGTCCCCGATTTTGCCGATTTCTCTCTACGCACACCTCGCGGAATCCCGGCTATATCAGGTTGTGGTAATCTGTATCAGGTAGCCGCCCATGGTCTTTGCGAGCTCGCTACAAGTAACGACAAAGGATTTTCCACCCCAACACCGTCGCTCAATCGAAAGCGATGCCGAGAATCAGTGGATTTGTCTCTGCAACATAACGTTCGCCAGCTCGTGTGCACAAGTGACAGGAATGAGGATGATAGCAGTATCCTGCCTGACAGCAGGATTGCTGACTCGTTCTTGGTCCCAGAGATCAGTATGAAGACCGCTCAACCTCCGTTGTTGGCACGCCTTTGTACACAGAGACTGCCCCTAGAAAAGGACATGGGAAGGAAGAGAGCGTGTTGTGGAGAAGCAGCGGCGAGAACGGTCAGCGATCGAACTCCTGGCCCAGGGATGTGGGACGGGATCCTTTGATCTGAGGTTCGATTGATTTGTGCATAGTGCTGGCGTGGTGGTGGAGAAACCTGTATTAGTTTGCTATCTCGGGGGCATCTCAAGGTGTCTTAGGCCGAGTTGCCATAGTAATACATGCTTCTAACTTTCACCCCTTCTCCTCCTCCTACCAGGTCGTAGACACGATGAGTAGCCACAGGGAGCATGGAAATATCCGTTAACGTTATGCTAACCTGTAGCGTGAGCTTCACCAATCCCATACCAAGAGCGTGAGTCCGGCCGGGATTAATATTATCCCGCTGCTCGCACCGCACCGACCATCTCTAAACTCAATCCGGCAATAGTAATCAATGACACTAGAAATCAAAGAGAATCCTTAGCTAATGCTCCGTCAGCGAAGGTTGTGATGGCTTTTGCATGCACGCATTCCTGTTCCTGTATGCTTCTATAATATAAGAGCGAACATCTCCCTGACAGCTTCATCTTGTGTCAAGTCATAAGCATCTTGAGGTTGATCCACGACGAACGCCGAATTTGAAAAAAGAATAATGACAGTCAGCGACTATAACATCACCATCTTGGGCGGCAGCTTCGCCGGCCTGAGCATTGCCCACTACCTCCTCCGTCACACAATTCCTGCCTTGGAGGCCTCCAACGAGAGCAGAAAATACAAAATAACCCTGATCACCCCATCGACCCATTTCTTCTTCAAAGTCGGCGCACCCCGTCTCTGCAGTCCCCAGCTCGCGTCCATCGACAAAGCCTTCATCCCCATCGACGACGGCTTCAAAAACTACCCTTCAGACCGCTTCCACTTCGTCCAAGGCGAGGCCACCGGCCTCGACCACGACCAGAAAACCATCTCCGTCACCCTCACCGAATCCGGCGAGACCACCACCGCCGCCTACGACACCCTCGTCCTCGCAACCGGCACCACCTCCACCTCCGCCCTCTGGACCCTCCACGGCTCCCACCTCACCTCGCGCGCCGCCTTCAAAGACCTCCTCCTGCGCCTCCCCACCGCCCACACCATCACCATCGTCGGCGGCGGCCCCGCCGGCGTCGAGACCGCCGGCGAACTCGCCGCCCAATACGGCCGCTCCAAAGCCATCACCCTGCTCTCCGGCACCACCCGCCTGCTCCACCGCCTGCCCCCCCGCGCCGGCCGCGACGCCGCCGCCTACCTCGCCCGCCTCGGCGTCACCGTCACGCACGACCTGCGCCTCGCCTCCTCCTCCGCCCTCGACGCAGCGACGGGCCGCACCCGTCTCGAACTCTCCGATGGCAGCACGCGGAGCGTCGACCTCTTCATCGACGCCACCGGCGGCAAGCCCAATTCCGCTTTCCTCCCCGCGGCGTGGTTGACGGCGAGCGGCCACGTCGCCACGGACGGCGAGACGCTCCGCGCTACGGCCGCCGGCACGCGCGGCGTCTATGCCGTCGGCGACGTCGCGTCGTATTCGCTCGGCAGTATTTTCGACGTGAACAACGCCATCGCGCCGCTCGCGAGCTCCATCTTCGTCGATCTGGCGGCGGCCGGGTCCGCTGCGCAGAAGATTCATAAGCAGAGTCAGACCACGACGCAGCTGGTGCCGATCGGGCCGAATGGGGGGGTTGGCTTGCTGTTTGGGTGGAGGGTGCCGAGTTGGTTCGTGTGGCTGGTTAAGGCGCGGGGGTATTTTTTCGAGAAGGCGGAGGCGCTGGTGATGGGGAAGGATTGGGCCAAGGCTTAGGGGTGGAGGTGGGTGCGGGCAGGGGGGAGAGGGGTGGGTCTTGGAGGGGGGGTTGGATTTATTATAGAGGGGAGTAAAGAGACTCGGAGTTTGGGAACCGTCAATTGATGGTTGGAGCATATAGACCATGTGAGATTAGACGGCTAGAATACATGCAGCAGGCAGGTCTATTTGATGGAGTTCATCTATGACGCCAGTACCCTCACGATTGCCGCATTCCCGTTTGGTGATACTGTAGATTCGCCTTTACGTGGCGAGAGTTCAGTCTCGACATTCTTCCTCATACGTTCGGCAATTGAAGCACAGAATAAGTTGATAGAGTGACCCAGCCGCCAAAGTGGCATGCTGTACCATTACCTTACCGATGAGAGCATTGACGTGACATCTGCCAAGAACAAGAGGAAAATAAGAGACAGAGCATGAATGGTCTCGAGGGTGGTGTACATAGTGACGATAAGGATGCCAGATTGAAGACATCGTCTACGCTCCGCTTGGCCGGGTAAGCTGATCTGATCAAGACCCGAACGGAGCAAGGCAAGAAGATTGTATCCTCGAAGTTCCGGGATCCGTATGTCATGGCTATTTCCCCTTTGCAAAGGATGTAGTGCCGGCTCCAATTCCGACAGGATACCTATCACGTAGCCTCAGGTTCAAGTTGCATATTGTCGAGCGAATTGTGCGGGTTCACGGAGTGGAAGGACCCCAAACTCCCATCTCAAGCATGCTAGATCCGAGACCGCCCCACCGCAATGGACGAAGTTGATAGGAAGATTCGAGACGGGACTTCAACAGCTAGCTAGCTACACAGACGACCCCAATCATCCATCCAGCCCAGCCGCCGTCCCTTCCCCTCTCCCTCCCTCTCCCCCACACTCAACGCAACAAGAAACCCCATTCCCCACATCAGCGACTCTTAGCATTAACCTTACTCGGCGCGCCCTTAGCCCCCAACTTGCTCTGAATCTTGCCCGCCTGGCCCCTCGCCGCCCCGGCCGCCGTCTTGGCCTTCTCCGCCTTCTTCTTGCTCTCCGCCGCCGACTTCTTCTCCTTGCCTTCCTTGATCGCCGCCTGCCGCGCCGCCACCCGCGCTTCCGGTCGCTGTGCTCGTCGCTCTTTGATCACGTCCAGCGAGGCGCCCACGATGGCCCGCTGGTGCTTGACTGTGCGGCGCGTGCGTTTCTTGGCGATTTCCTGTGCGTCGAGGAGATGGGGTTAGTGAGAGGTCGGTGATAGATGCTGGACCCCGGGCACGTTTTTTCCCGACGCGAGAGGGGTTCGGTATCTTCCCTGGATGGCTGGACGACGCTTTTCCGGCGATTGATGGTGGACGGGGGAAACTGACCTCGGAGATACCTTTCTTGTGCTGCCTCCGATACAGCGTCGTCCACGCGATCCGACGCGGGTTCTTTCGTTGCAGGAATAGGGACTCCGTCTTGCCGTTCTGGAAGCGGAAGATTTTGCTGTCGCCGCGGACGTACAGTTTTCCCTAGAATTTCATACAACGTTCCATCAGCCATGCAGCTCCGCAGAGCATATTGCTTTCACTTGTTCCTTCGACTACCGCGGAAAGTCGTCAAAGTGGGGGTGATCATGCGCTGGAATCTTCGTTGAGAGCGAAGGATGCGTACCTTGCCGGGGTAGATCTTGTCGCCGCTGAATGTGTCGTCGAAGGTACGCATTTTGGCGGCGTTGAATGCGTGACCTTTGTTGGTGAGGAAATGTTTGATTTACGGATTGTCGACTGTCGTCGCGATTGATGATTGCGTATCTTGAAATCGCTTAGTGTGGGTCACGTGGCCTAGGGCAGCGCTAGCCGATTCAGATGGGTCGACGTGAATCTTGTGTTACCCCTAACTTAAATGTATCCGGGTTTGTCCAGATATGAGACGTTATTTAGGGAACATCAGAATTGGCAGAACTATTTCATTCGTAGCTACAAGAACTCTATACGCTTCTGGCCCACCAGCAGCGGACGATAGGTACAAAGACTTTGTAAGCTTCCGGCAAGGAGCAGCGGAGTATGGCTATAACAGAGAGAGAAGGTGATAAAAACATAGTCTGCCCTGCATAAAAGAGCCACCATATCACAGTCTTCCATCCTGCGTTGTCGACCCACACGTGTGTAGACCTTTGCGCCGACATCAAGCGACTGGGGTATGCCAGTCACAAAGCGCCCATGGGTCCTCCTTGCACTTCTACGCTTGTATCAGAATCCGGAAAGATATTGGAAGTGTGAAACGTACCTTGCAGGTCAGATCACGACAAATCGGATCTGGACACAAGCCGCAGCAACTGGGGCAAACGAGGCAGTTGCACTCCGTGCACATCACGAAGGTGGCTTCGTCCAGGCTAATAGTAATCCAGCGCTCCATCCGATCTAACCTTCGTTGCGCCTTCGTCTTCTCATCCAAGGTGCTGGTGGCTGAAGATATAACCTGAAGAGCTTCGTTGCGTACGCAACACGGAGCACCACATATTGGACAATTCTTCGTGCAAGTGGAGCACCAGAGGTTCTTGGACGCCCAAAGCCGAAGATGGTTTGGGTGTTCTTCACTTGGCTGTTCAGTGTAGCGATAGACGGCTTGACAGTCAAATTCAAAACACATCTCTTCAACCTATATCGCTAGGATCAGTTCAGTTGAACCACAAGCATAGCATCGTATGAGCTAAGTCCGTGACATACCTTGAATGCCTTGAAATCGGTGTTTTTCAGATGTTCCAGGCGAGGCGACAGTTTGACGTGAGCGAAAGCTCCGTAACTCGCATCAACAGCATCGGGATCAGGACAGCCTAGGTAATGTAACCAGGCTTCTTGACTCCCAAACGAACTAACGCCGGGGTCGGAATCAGCTACATCACCCAAGTAATCTGTCAGCTTGCATTAGACGGCAGACACCGAAGACCTGGCTTCACTCGCGCCTGCCAGATTCACGATAAGAGCGTCAGGCGGGAGTGAGGTACCTATAGTGCTCATGACTGCACCCATTTTGTAAGAAGAAGGATCGGTGTGAGCTTCGTAGTCAAGAGAAGGATCGGTGCGAACTCTGATGTCGTAGTCTTTGGCTGGATCGATGGTCGAAGCATCAGAGGTTTGTTGGGTAGATAACGTGCTCCTGAATTCGGCATCGGGACCTTTTAAGTTGCCAGTACCCAACCCACTCAATTCTTGAGTTCCTTTGCCGCGCGTAGGGCTTGCACCACGCTTAGGCTTCGCTTTGAACGCTTTCAGCTTCATTTTAAAGCTGTATACCTTTGTCGACTCCAAAGTAGGGTTGTTATGGGCTATCTCCGATTCCGAACTCTCTTAAGTTAAGACACGGCCAGATGTGCAACTGGGAATCGAGCTTTGGCCTATTCAGTCTTGTTAGTCTGGCTGTCATCCACCTTAGCAACAGCTGCTTCTCACCTTTGATCCTAGAATGCTGAAAACTCGCACTGACGACTACTTAGTTGTGGCAAACACGGCCGTTATTCGGGACTTCGCCAAGCCGTCAGAACTACCCTGTTGCTCCAGCTGACCACTCAAGTCTTTCCTGCGGTATGCAGAGGCAATCGCCTGCTTAATCCTGCCTAGTGTCAGTTTGAACGCCGCCAAGAGCGAATCGAAGGCAAGGATGCAGCTGTTACAGGCAGCAGGCAGGTTCGTGGAGAGACCAGTGAGCTTACCAGAGGCCAAAGGCCGGAGGATATACCAGATGTGGTTCAGACCGAACGAACAAGTCGGTTATGATTGTTGCGCTGCCAAATTGCAGAGTTCGACATGTCTCGTGGAGGTGTGTTTTGAGGCAATGGCCCTAGATCATGGCATTATCCGCTCGGTTACCGTAGTACGGTGACCAAGAGCATTAGGAAATGCAAGGAGAGACATCGGAGTATTGAGGGTCTCCAATTGCAGAGGAAGGAACGTGTGATGAGCAGCATGAAGCAGAGACAAACAAGACCTTGTCAGGCTCTCGGGAAGAAGCATACAACCCCCTAATCTCACAGCACCAGATGGCTGACGGTCCGCTTTATCCGCACTTGAGATTCTCTGTCACTTTTACCACTTCATTCGAGAAGAAGCTGGATTAGTCAAGGCATTTATGAGCAACTGCAAGTCCGAGGAATCTTGGGGGCTTCGACCTTCTGCAAACATACACCTGGTGCGCTCATATGGTATGTTTCCAGGGCAATCACAGCATCTGGTCGCACCTAGTCCATATCATCAGTCAAGTAGGTCACACGTTCTGAATTGAGATGCAGCGCTAATATGTTCCATAGCATAGACAGAGAACATTTAGCTTGAAGTTCGTGTCCAGACAAGACATCAAGGCCCCCAGACCGTAGCAGGCTATGCACCATGTCAGGATAGGGCAAGGACATTTCGGCGGCGTGGATCGAGCGAAGCATGGAATCTGCCTTAGTCAGAATTATCTGCACGAATCATGCAGTGTTTGATCAATCAGATATCACATATGTACGGTTCAACTCAAAGCACTCGGAGGAGATTCTTTGGAGAAAAGGAAAGCATCGCTTGATAAGATGGGACTGTATGCCTCTCGAGCTGCGCAGTCCACCCACGCATGGACATAGTCCTGTGTTCATCTCTCATCGTATCGTTGCATCATCGAGCTTCTCACCCTCGGAAGCAGAGGTTACTACGCCGTTGCATGTGTGCGTGTCCACTCCCGTGCTGTCTGTATAGCCGCCGGCTCATTCTCCTTCCATCGTTGTGCCACGTCGTTTGCCAGGGGGTCATCTGGATTAGGTGCTCCCAGTAATGCTTGAATCGACAATAGGATGGTCCGGATCTGCAACGCAGGAGACCAATTGCCTTTTAAACGGGTCAGTCTGCTCCTAGGTCGACTGTTTGGGGCACGTACTCTTGAGAACATCTAAACAGATACGACCAAGTTTATCTATGTTAGGATGATAGATCTTTGTGAGGAATCTGATCTTTGGGGGAGTCATTGGATAGTCGTCTGGAAGAAAGAGTTCTAGTTTAAATATGCCCCCTATGATCGTTCATAAGCCTCGAAATTTTAGCTCGGGACGGATTGTCTTGCCTTCGTATGGTGATTGAGAGGGTCCGTGTATTAAAACATCAAAGTATCGTAAATTGTCTTCATGAGGTATTGCGCTGATGCCTGGCACCCTATTGGAGAACCCATTAGCATTGTGGCTCTTGATGAGAAGTACTCCCTGCAATACATACGGCTCGGCCATGAGTCGCTCTGTCTCTTTTATAATCCTCTTGGGTAGAACGGCCATAGCGGCGGGATTTGACGGTAGGATATGTTAATTTCGAGATATAGAAGTAATACCACGAGACCCAGAATTGAGAGGGTATACAGCGCTGGCAGTTATAGGTAAGGCAGGCCGTGATAGTGCTCCTGCGACGTCTTGACTCTAGGCCTTGACTGTGTGTTGATTTCAACAGCACTGATAGGGTCTTAGGAAGGCTGCGGGCAGTCGTTACTAATACCACGTTTGGTATGAGACACTGAGAACAAGCAGAGAAGGTGTAGCACTGCCGGTTTAAGATCTAGAAGCTTCAGGGCCCTCTTAGTGCGGCAAGAGCTGTCCAGCAAGCAGATGCCGTGAATCAAAGAAAGGGTTGTAGTGTCCCGCCAAGACTCTGCGTCGCTTCATCCGTGCTTCCGCGCGGCTGCGCTTAAGCTTCGAGCCATGCGCTTGCCCTACATAATACTCTTTAGACTCGTCTGCTTCCAGTATGCTATGGACATATTCTGACTCGCCTTTGTGTTTGAAGCTCGAAGGGCTTTGCTATCTGGTACACAGATGACTGTCCGATACGGGATCCTGGACTGTTAGTATCAGTGCATGGGCGTCAATGGATGATTCAGGATTACCAGACTTGGGGGCAGGTCACAGGGAGCGGAATCTGGAATTGGTCGAGCCGAATTGACAGGAGATGGATGTACCAAGGGCTGAAGGTCTGACGTCGGCCTTCGATAGCCCTACCTTTGGCGAGAATAGTGACATTCATGTTGACAAGCCCGTTGGGTCCATGTCAATATCGCCTTGTGGACGAGATGTTGTCCTTGCTTCGTAAGTCTGACTGATTAGCGTATTGTGCAATCAACGATTTGCTGATCCAGCTTTGTTTGCTGTAGACGACAGGGGCTACATGTCATCGATCTTGATTCTCCATACTCTCAGCCTCGACATCTCCCGCATCATACCCCATGGGAAGTTGCGGACGTACAATGGTCGCCCTTTGCCGCTCGAGACTTCTGGGTCGTCAGCACCTCAAATCAAAAGGCTCTGGTCTGGAACTTGGAAATGAGGTCCTCGCATGCTTCGATTGAGCATGTCTTGCATGCTCACACTCGAGCAATCACAGATATCAACTTCTCGGCACACCATCCCGATATCTTAGCGACATGTGCAGTGGACAGCTTCGTTCATTGTTGGGATCTACGGCATCCAGCAAGGCCGGCCATGACGTTTTGTGACTGGTTTGCTGGAGCAACTCAAGTCAAGTGGAACAGGCAGGATTCACATATTATTGCTTCGTCTCATGATAGATATCTTCGCATCTGGGATGATCGGAAAGGAGCATATCCTCTACGTTCCATAGAAGCGCATGACACAAAGATCTATGGTATTGACTGGAACCGAACAAGATCGACTGGTATCGTGACATGTTCCCTTGATAAGACCATCAAATTTTGGGACTACGCCAATCTTGATGACCAACCCGAACGAACAATTCGCACATGTTTTCCGGTCTGGAGAGCTCGGCACACACCTTTCGGTTGGGGCTTGTTGGCGATGCCACAACGCGGGAACAACGATTTGCATCTCTATGATCGCCGCCTGGGCGAAGGGCAAGAGCAGCACGTAACTTTACCACCAGTTCGAAGGTTTGAAGGTCACCGGGATCAGGTGAAGGAGTTTTTGTGGAGGCCTCGAGGTGAAATTAGCGATGGCATCGACAATCGTGAGTTTCAGCTCGTCTCTTGGGGCACAGATCGCCATTTGCGGTTGCATCCCATGGACGAGAAGACTTTGAGCAAGATTGGCTATGTGAAAGGGCAAGAGATTCGCAGAAAGCTGAACCTCACACGCAAGGGTGCCGAATACAGAACCTTCAGGGATGAGGCTGCAGGACCTCAGCAGGATGAAACTTCAAATTCTGTAACCAGACCTCTGCATAGACGCGAAACTGGCCTTGCAGGCACACCTAATGGGGCTCTTATTTCCGGAATGCGCAAAGCTCCGATTCCAAGTGCGCGAGGATGGGCAGATGGCGGTTTCATGAGCTCGAGATCTGGGATGCATGGGAAGAACTCGGCTCGGAAGGAGATCAACCCGATTGCATGGATGAGAGGGGTCAAGATTGGCAAACGCGAGCCTGGCAATTATAGTCGACATGGCAGCGTTTCGGGTCCTCGACTCTCTACGTTGTCCTCGGATTTTCACCCTTTTGAGACTTCAGACTCCCCTGAAAAGCTGGGAGATGAGATTACTCATGCCGGTGAGAAGTTCAGTAGAGTACACTTCGAAGCTGTCGATGTGCGTGCAGGACACACTGTTGTTTCAATGAATGGTCCTTGGGGTGCATCTGGAACATTTGTCTATATTAAGGCAGAGATTCAATTTCCCGCGGATTACCCTCAGGCTTCTCCACTAAAGGTCAAGCTCGAAAGGACGTCCTCGATCTCTGATGACACGTCGAAGACCATCTTGGCTGAGCTTGAGACTATTGGGCAAAGTTTTGTCCTTCGAAGCAAAGGATCGTTGGAAGCTGTCTTATGCTACCTGTTGGGTGAGCGCAGCTTTGAAGACTGCATGTCATGGCCTATGGAGGATCAAGAACCCGTAAGCTCAAGTGATGACGATGATGAAGAGCTGGGCCATTACGCTGGTGTCCAGTCACAAGACCTAGAATTGAGTAGCTCGGGGCTGCTAGGGCCTGTTAATGCTAATGCCCAAATCCCGCTGCCCAAAGCTTGTGGAGCTATCTGGGCACACAATGGCAAACTTGTTTGTTTTTTCCCACCTAAAGAGGAGCCACCCAAGTTGCTTCTTGGTACACTTGCATCCAAAGATGGTAACCGATCTTCTCGTAATCAGAAGATTTTCGAGGAATTTGGCCATTTTCATACTTGTTCACCGGGACCAAGGAACATAACAAGCACGGTCGATACAGCCGACGACACAGTTTCTGACGGATCAGAAGACTCGTTCACGTCATCTTCTCGCTCATCTGGCTCTTCCGATGTTGATAGTACGTTCCCGGACGGCTTCCGCCCTTCCCTTGGCTGGCGTGGTGGTCCACTCGGACTGCAGCGTTCCCGCTCTACCGATCCGTCTCAGAAATCAAGTGCCGCCACCGGTGGTCTGAAGTCGCTAAGACCAAGGAACGTTGTGTCAATTCACAACACTGAAGACCTTTTACCGGCCAATGAAGCTCTAGCCAAACAATATATCATTTCTGGAGATGGGCCAGACGTGAGCGCACACAATGCAAAAGTAGCCGCCGACCATGGGAACCAGGATTTGGCGGTAGTCTGGGCTTTCTTAAAGCTCCTCTTGCAAGATAACGTGCCACTGAAGATTATGGTTCAGCCCTATAGGAAAGAGCCTGTTCTGGTCATGGCACGACGTGCATTGAATCATATTAACAGGAGAGATAGTGCAATTGATCTATCCCACGATGACACCAAAGACCAAAACAGCATGACTGGGCGGGTCCGTTGGGGTCAGCATCCCTTTGGTCGAAGCTGGTTGGTCGAAGCATTGTGAGTTCAACCCTAACTATTGTAGATGTCGAGACTGATGGTATACAGATTCAAGCACTTCGAGCGGTTGGCGGATGTGCAGATGCTTGCCATGATGTCATGCGTCCTCAGTGAGGTGCGAATAAGGGATGAAGTTTCCAGGCTTCCAGTCTTTCGTGCATCAGATCTGAGCCGTCCAACCTCCGGTAAGATTCATGCGGCTGACTCCGCTACAAGTAGTGCAATAGATCCAATATGCATTCCGGGCTACTTCCCATCAGAAGATGTTGCTTGGAGTCTTCATCGGCTAAGTGGGACGGCTCAACCAACCCCGAGATCATTGGGGACTCCTTTAGGAATATACGGCTCTGCAGACTCATCCACCGGCGTCTGGAGTAGCGATCCACTGTCACCATATTCCACCGGCACAACACCGCCGACCAGCCATAAATCCAGCCGTACGGGTGGGGAGCGAACACGCTCCCACAACAAAAGCCTATCAGTATCGCCAGAACAACGCCACACACGACGCTCTAACTCGAGCATTACAAGCGTCTTCACCGCTTCTCTCTCACGTCCGTTTTCCCTAGCCCCTTCAGCGTCCTCCTCACCACCAACAACATTTTTCAGAAAAGGTCGCAGCCCCACTCAAAGCTTCGTTGGTGTCCCTCCTGCAAGCGCCGTGACATGGGGCGTAACCAGTATCTTTGGCTCTAGCACCAAACAAGAGCCCTCCCCGCCAGCTGATTCCGCTTCCGAGTCCGAGTCCGAAATGAACGTCGCGACATCCGGCACCCCGGCGGTAAAGATCACTCTCAAGAACCAGAATCTCTTCGACATGGAAGGCTACGCCAGCATCCCGCTCCTCACGCCAAGCCACGAATGGCAATATCGTGCCTACAGGAACGCCTACGCACAGATACTCGACACCTGGAATCTACCGCTCAAAAGATGCGAACTGCTGAAATTCAACGGCCTACCCCCGCCTTCCGCGCCTCCGTCCTCCTCTTCTCGGACAAACAACACTCACACCAAGACCCTCATTCCCCTCGGCAAGACACACGCCGAAGTCCCCAACCCTTCCATCTGGCGCGGTCTCGAGGTCCGAGATACGTACCCAACCTGCAGGAAGCCGTCCTTGCACTCCAAGGAAGGCGATGGCAGAACTCAGACTCGATGTGCTACGTGTGCGACGGAGCAGCTCCGACACAAACCGTGTTCAGCATGCGGCGAGGTCGTCGGGACGCTGTACACGCCCTGCTTTGTGTGCGGGCACGTCGTGCATGCGTCCTGTCTGAGGGACTGGCTTGAGACGCTGGAGGGGAAGGGGATGAACGGGTGGGAGTGTTTAGCGGGTTGTGGGTGCTTGTGCTCGGAGTTTGAGTTTGTGGAGGTCCATGGAGGGGTTGGCGTTGAGGTGTCTGGCGAGGGAGGTGGAGGATGGGGGGATAGTGGGATGGAGGAAGGGTCGGATGATTTCCGGGAGAGGTGGGAGTCGTCGGGGTTTCAGTCGTTGGGAGGGGGCGTGAGTCGGGTTAGTTGAGACCAGAGGTCGGGTGGACGAAGCTTTTCTGGCAGATGGGTGGTGGGTCTTTCTTCTTGCTGTTACATTGCTGGTGCTGCATGGAAATAGGCGTCTTGGTCTTGTGGAGTACAAATATACCCTTTTGCTTATTGGGCGGATTCATCGCGGCTAATTATACTATATACAAGTCCTATCCTATCTAAACGGATGCTTGATCAGCTACAAGTACCTTATAGAGCGAGATGTATTCGAATGTCTCGTGTGTTGAACCCAACGAGGTACAGTCTTCGCCCGGATCATAAACCGGTCCATGTTTGAAATCCGCTCCGCCCAAGATGGCCGTGGGGAGAAACTCATCTATTCACAAGATATCGACCATATACGCTGCACCGAAACCACCACCCCACCCTTCAACTCAACCCCCAACAGCCCACAGAATCATAAATCTAATGCATGACAACCGCAACATGATCATCCATATACTTGCTGATATCGCCCGAAAAGCAAGCCGCGATAATACTGACGACCCCAAAGGCAATACTCGCATAATAAACGTACTTGTAACTCTCCGCATACGCCATCTGGCCCGCCTTGACGACGATCTGGTAGGCGGTCTCGTTGTGGCCGATGCCGGGGATCTGCCTGAGACCGTCAAGCATTGTCGTGCCCGTCAGCATGATGGCCTCGGTGATATAGGTGACGTTTGTGATGCCGAGCTCGCTGACCATGGCGCCGCCGATATAGTATTCCGCCCGGGGGATAAACTTGTTGAGGAAGACGTTGTACTGTTTGGTGGTCAGTATGTCGTTCATGTAAGGTATATGGTAGGAGGGATATGATTCACGTAGACGGTATAGCCCACGATGCCCCCGATGAGGCGGATAGCGAGCGTCAAGGCCGTAATGGTGGCGATCAGATCATCCGGGCAGATGATGGTCGTGATGATGGTGGCGGGCACAACGATGCCGCCGATGCCGAGGCCCCCGAGTACGAGGAGGCCCCAGAGCTGGTAGAGGTTGTTGACGTCGGCGACGGCGAGGGAGCCGCAGCCTGCGGGGGTCAGGCCCTTGGACGGAAGGGTGGCATGTGGGAAAACTCACCGGCTGTCATGCAGACGGCAGAGACTATCATGAGAACCTTGACGCGGCCGCGGAAGACGGTCAGAAGCCAGAGCACGATGCAAGCGCCGGCCAAGATGGAGAAGAAGACGGGAAGATTACGAATGCCGACGCCGACCGGGTCCTGACCGTAAACGCTGAAGGCCTGGCTGGGCCAGAACATGAGGATGGAGAAGAAGTTGGCGCCGGACACGAATGTGATGACGAGGGTCAGGGCGAGGATTCGAGGGTCTTGCTTGAGCCGGGCGGGGAACATGGGGAATTTGGCAAACCTGGTTTCCCAGACGCAGAAGGCGATCAGGAGGACGATACCCAGGATTAGGGGCACCAGGACGTGAGCGGAATTCCACGGATACTAACACTGAACGTTAGGACAGAGTTTTTTTGGAACACAACGAGATAATGTGGAAGGTGGCTCACTTGATATCCACCCCACTGCATGCCTGCCATAAATAGAATCATCCCAGAAGTTACCAGAAAGCCTCCCGTAAAGTCAATCCGCTGGATGATTTCCTTCCTTGTCAAGCCTTTGCTGTTCACTCGTGGAGGCGGGAAGTAAAAGATGATCGTCATGACAAGCCCCACCGCAGCCCAAGCTCCGCATAGGACCCCACAGTATCTCCACCCAGCTTTGCTAGCGATTAATTGGGCCCAGAGAACGGAAGGACATAACGGAACGATGCTGAAGATTAGTATGGCGATGTATTTGCCGCGTTTCCGGGTGGATGCGAGCTCAGACGTTGCGGCCAAGGCAGTAAGCTCGTTGATGCCAGCTCCTACGCCTGCAAGAGTCATGCCACCTGGAATCCAGGAGCCTTAGTATAAGTCGATTTCCAGAGAGCAAGTACAGTGACTTGGGCATACTCACAAATGAAGATGTTCATCGTGTGGGCGGTAGAGCAGACAATCATGCCCACGACAATGAAACATGCACCAATGATGGCCACATAACGACGGCTTATCAGATCAGAGAGGGAGCCAACAAACGGACAGACGGCCGCAAAGGCAAGAAGATAAGCCAGGGCCTGATAACATCAGTAACTATGATAGGTGGAGGACTAGTCTCATATGGACATACAAACCAAATCCACCGATCCACACCACCGAGATCACGGTAAATATAGGCAGGAACGCCAGCTATCTCAACATCAGTACCCATTGAACACAATCAGACTGGTTGGCTCCTACCGAAGATGTATATTGGAATCTGAGAGCCAGTCCAGAGGAAAGCCATAGCAATTAGGGACATGATTCTCCTCATGGTCCTCTATCGATCAACCTTATCAGTTGTCGTTTCCAGAATTATTTGGACTAGTCCCCAGCTAGAAAACAGCTTACCGGCGGTTCGCGGTCGTGATCCACATCGTCACCGTAAGTTCGTAGTCCACCCTTTTCGTGATATCGTGGATTACCCGGAGAACACTCATTCGTAGAGACAGTTTCGACAGATGCACCGATGGTTGCCTTCTCCGCCACGGTGGGAGGCATATCGGGAGAAGAGGCTAAGGAGGGCATTTGGCGATTGCTTCTCCCAAGACGTGTTCGATCAAAGACCAGGCTACATAAGACTGAGTTCGAGGGATGAACGTCTCTGAACCAGCGCATGAAAGAGTTTGCGCGCTGGGGAAGACGAGCTGGTCAAGAGAACGAAAGGAAGATATATTATGATAGTGTCAAGGACAATGTGGCAGCTTTCGATGCACAGCCTTTAGCTAAGTCCAGACATATATATACAGAGAAATGCCGCAAACGTAAGAGAAACGTTGCGTCCGCAGGAGACTGTTATTGAGATCTTCGCAGCAATTGGGCCTTGACAAGGAGCCAAAGCCTACAGAAACGAGCAATTGCAAAAAGAGCACAGTTAGAAAGTAGCGGCTAGATACTAGATCTCTTCGTCGCGTACCCCGGAGATCTGTTCGTCCAACCCATTTCTCTCGATCCATCATGTACTCTCTACTGGGGCGCATGTAGGTGGAGCATGCAAAAGACGTCCCAAGTGAGGAGTCTTGTCTGGTTACAGCCAATCGATGTGTATCTCGTGCGGCCATACTCGTACTCACTCGTACCTAATGATCAGCATAGAAGATGCTCTTACTTGACATCAACAAACAAACAAAACATCGAGGTGTGAGCGCATAGTATAGCACGTAAGGGGTGCCTAGTGGATTAATGCTGACCTCTTCGGCCGACTTTGGCGCTGAAGTGGTGGTGAAGGAGTGACAACCAACTTTCTGGGGAGGGCAACTCAGCCCTTTCTATACCCTGCTTTGACTTGGTCCCAGTGCTACCTTGAGTACGAAGCGTATTGTGTACGTTGTGAGGTGAGGCTTGCTGAGGATCAGCCTGGTCGGCTAATACCAAGCGCGAAGTATGGGGAGCATCCGCGACTTAAGAACGCTTGTTTCATGATGACTCAAACTAGATCTTCCATCGACACACAATGTGTACGAGTATTCAGGTATGATGGGAGGTAGTCCAACCTAGGTATGTTCTCTAGCTCTAAACATGGAAAGACTGAAGGTCGAATTTCCCAGACCAGTAGTGATGGCTGGATAGTGGACTCTGACAACAGTCCCTCAAGGCCCTCTATCATGGATCACGATCTCGGTGTTCGCCTCACTGCGTGCGTTTAGACGCCCAGGGACGTGGCCTTCCCGTGTCTGGTTCGCTTAAGCGCGAAAAACGTACTTCGTACATATATTGGCGTCGAACCATAGCCAGTAGTGGGCCGTTTTTGTTGTTGCCTTGGCGCAGAACACTCGGTGATTCCATCTGGGATGTGCACGGTCGGTTCCACTGCTTAAGATGTTGTGATGATGGGCGTACACCACTGTGAAACAGCTGAATAGAAAAGAAAAGCAACCGCGGCCATATCGTGTCGAGGGTGGGTGTGACAGTCTTATACTCCCCTCCTCGAGCGTCTTGATCGTCAGTAGTGCCAGCTTGATCAACAATCGGGTCTTGGATACTTTGAGCGCCCTCGCACAAAGTATGTACCTCGGAAGCGGATCATGTAAGCCTTGCAACGTGCATCCAGCCAATGACTTAGCCCGTCGCTCGAGGCATGGGATATGCTCAATGCAATGCAACCCCAAGATTCCCTACCTCGAGATGTAAATCCCTGTTAGAAGAGCGGTAAGAAGCAAGGGAATGGCTCCAGTCAGTCACTATCAACCTAGCTGGAAGAGCGGAAATGGGGGGTTTTGTTGGAAATCACAAAGCAACGTAGTTATATGCAAAGTAAACATGGACGATTGAGTAAGGATGATATGTCTTATTCGACATTCATTGAGAGCTTGTATCCATGAACGCTTCCAAAATCCGCAGCTGAACGTCCTCGAGGACCTAGAATGTCTTTTCAAATGGCTCCTCTGGATTCAGCAAAGCGCCTGATTTCAAGCCCAATAAAGACGAAGTGGTGGCCATGGGACTGTTATCGTTCAGCACCCTCAAGTAAGTTTAAGAGCCGAACGGTGACAACAAGCATGCAATATTAATGCTGCGAAATGACCAAGCAATAAGTGAAAGGGTACTCCCCAAGAGGTTCCCAGCTTTAACAATACTGGTTTGTTCTCGGCCGCGTGCTGCTGTAGAGCGCCCTGCTTACGTAAGGTCCGGGCAACCTTGTCTACGCCTCGGGCAACGCCAAAGCACAGAAGCCCATGTGCCACAGCTCTCTCAAGCATGATCCGATTACGACCTGCGACACCGAGCGCCTTCATTGGCGTCTTTCGAAGCCAATTGACTCTCCACCGCACAGCACTTCCATACCGACTATACGCAACCCTCGAAACCCACCCAGCAGCTTCACCTCCACCCTCACATCCACCCTCACAGCCCTCACCCGGCAACCCTTCCACCTCTCCAAATCCACTCAATGCCCCACCCAACGACCCCACATCCTCACCACTCCCACCCCCACCACCGCCCCCCAAACCAACCCGCTCCCTCCGCCCCCTGATCTACGCCACAGCCTTCCTCCTCCTCGGCCTCACAGCCGGCCAACTCTTCCGCCTAACCATCATCCCACCGCCAGCCCCACCGCCGGACTCCCCCGCCTCCACCACCCTCCTCACCGCCCTGCACGCCTCCGCCGACGCCCTCCCCATCATGCGATCCCTGCGCTCCGATCCCGCGACCTGGCGCGAATGGCCCGCCTACTCCTCCATCCCCGCCCCGGAGCGCCTGCACCGCCTGACCTCGGGCCCCATGTCCGGCCCCACCGGCCTCGCCGTGCAGCGCGTCTTCTGGAACGCGGCGGAGAAGCGCGCCATCAGCGTGGTGTTCTTCGGTGGCGGCCTGTGCGGCTGGCCTGGGGTGGTGCATGGCGGCACGACGGCGACGGTCATGGACGAGTCGTTGGGCCGGGTCGCGGTCAGGAATCTCGAGGCCAGGACGGGCGTGACGGCGAATTTGGAGTTGAGTTATCGCCGGCCGGTGTTGGCGAATCGGTTTTATGTCGTGCGGGCGGAGGAGGTGGGGGAGGGGAGGTCGGAACGGAAGGTGTGGGTGAAGGGGACGCTGGAGGATCTAGAGGGGAAAGTGTGTGTGGAGGCGAAGGGGTTGTTTGTTGTGCCGAAGGGGATTCAGTTGGGGGAGATTAGTGAGGGGTTTTGAAAGAAAGGTTGCGGTGGTGAAAACTGTGTCGATACGTGGGAGTTTAGACCTCCAACTACGACTGGGTCTTCCGGAAAGCCCTGGCAGATGGACCACCTTAGACAGACGATTGATGCCAATTGTTTCGTCAAACCCCTGGAGTTGGCCGCATTTACTGCCATGATGGCGAGTACGATCGCCCTCATAGCAGCACTCAGCCAGGATGCTAAGATTGAAGCACGGCGTATATTACAACATTCCAGAGCCTCGGTTTGGGCAGAGAACCAGAGCGCTCAAACCCACGTCTCGTACCTTACACTATTTCCCACCGCCCCAGCCTCCCAATCCCCTGCCCAGCCTCCCGCAAAATGCACAACGCTCTTTCCCTACCCTTTCCCTCCATCACCTTCCCGACAATCAAGCACCCGATACCCGTACTTCTCCCTTCCCCAAGGTTGAAATTTCCGGTCGTGACAAAGCCGATCAGATCTTCCTCATCCGGGACAACTGGGTAGTCGTCATCGCCAGCTTGTGGGGTTAGGTTATTGCCGCTCCTCCGCTGAGTGTCGACGGGAGGCAGGGCAAGGAGCGCGGAGGCGAGATGTTGACGTCGGAGCTCTGTTGATGCGTCTTTGGGTAACCGGGGATAGTTCGGCAGCTTCTGCTTTGCCGACATTGGGTTTCTGATAGGGTTGGCGAGTGATAGCCACTCGGCACGCAAAACAGGGTCGTTGCTTGGGAGCCTGTATATACGTGCGCAAGATGTAGGTGTACCCCGGGAGAGGAGGGTTATTTTGATTGTAGCTAAGGCTTTTGCTAGGTCAAGAGAACGGAAATGCTCTGGCAAGGTTAAGGTGGAGTAATTGAGCAAGCAAATTGCGATCGTAGACTGTAGTTGATAAATTCCGGGTGACGCCTCCACATCAGCCACTGCGGCGCCGGGTTTAGCGGACGAGTTCTCTACAACTTCCGCGTCCACTGGCATAGCATCCTTCGAATCCAAGTTTCCCGCATGGGCCTCGCTTTCGGCTGACTGGTCCTGCGGGCCCATTATCAACCTCGTCCAATCACAAGCCCACCCCAGGCCGACTTCACCCTTCCTCCTTTTACCAAGATCGACACTTTCCCATGCTATTCTTTTCCCTTTAGGCCTCTTCTCCCACTCGATCCTTCTCTTTTCTCGTTCCATGCATTCCCAATCCCAACCGGCTTTCGTACCCGGATAATCTCCTGGAAACCAGGGGGCCCATTGCTCAAAGGCGACTTGCCTTAGTTCTCTCAGACCCGCGAAGCGAGGATTCCCACCCGAGGAAACAGGGTAGTACATCAAAGAATACCAAACCGGTGAAACGCACTTCCATGGAAGAAGAAGGGTCCACAACCCCGGACCATTCGTTTTCCTTGATAGCCGCGATGACATTAGAATCACTGGAATCTTCGGGTCATTGGGGACGGGTGCCGGATATGCGCCTGGAAGAGCAGCAGCCTTCCGACGATTGATGGCTTTCTGACTCGGAAGGCAACGTGAAGCTGTAAGGCGCGCTGTACGATCGAAGAGGTGAGGTGAGTTTTGTGTCTTGTCGGGTGGCCAAGACGCGAGTAGCTCCAGCAGGCTATCAGACATGGCAGAACAAGAATTTCCCACAGAACGTGGTGGGTGATGGAGACGCGGATCTGTAACATCAAAACCCAGCACTACATTGAGAGGAAGAGCCGCTGGATCCGTGATGCTTCCAAGCTTTGACCAGACACTTTCGGGACTGTATGAGTGTAGAGCTCCTTTACCATCGATTGGAACAGGCTTCAGCGCGCCGAGCAAAGCTTCAGTCGAACCGGGGCCAAGTATCTCAATGCTCCCTATCTCATACCTCAGATCTTCAACCATCACAGGAGGTCGTTGTGTTTTCGATACCTTGAGGATCTCATCCCAGAGCTGCAAGAAGGCGGCAGGGTGTACGCGGAGTAGGATCCTCCTCTTCGTCTTACCCCGCTTCGAGCTTGGCTCCTGACCTTGTAGTACCTCCTCTGGATTAGGCCCTTCCGCACGCCACACAACAGTCACGGGTGCAATGAACCTCTTCTCATTGCGCGTCTCAGACAGCCAACCTCCCCAAGATCTGGTTCCATTCAGCCACTTTCTAGCTTTACTACCATGCAACCATTCTTCTTCAACACCCATGGCCTTTAACAACGCGATGAGACTCGGTTCAGCCCCTTCCAGTCCTATTATCGCCATGTAGCTCATGTCCCATGCCAGGCATCCCCTCATCACACTGGCACGATGCGTAGGTCTGTAACTCTTTTCTGTAGGCGTCAATGGGACAGCAAACCTCCACAGGGGCTCCGCTGATGACGTCATGTGTGCGCGTTTAGCATGGAACATATGCGTAGGTAGCCAAGTCTTATGGACTTGTCTCTTGCGAAACTTTGCAGCCGGTTTCGGAGGGGTTGAAAGGATATTCTTTTTGAGCCTTGGCAGGCGTGGAGCAATTGCAACCATCTTGTCTGGGTCGGTCTCGCTAGGCTTATTGGATTTGACAACGGCTCTCTTAGCTTTTGCGCGTCTCCCAAGGATCTGTAGACGTTTTGCAGTCTCAAGACGTAGTCGCATATGGGGAGTCGGCTTCCTTCGGCGAGCAGTCACAGTAGGAGTGTTGTCGTCCCCCATCTAGCCCTTACAATATCATTAGCACCTTGTGCCACCTCGCCTGAGCGTCAGACAGACCTCTTTCGCAGCTCTCGCTCTCAACCTCTTAGGCACCTTTTTGACATTGTGACTCGCTGTTCTCCTTCGCATGCTCCTGGGCACGCTTTGAAACGCTCGCGTCGACAGGGCTTTTTTGGCATTTCCCAGCGATGACTCCAAGGCCTTGATCTCGTATTCGCGGGCCTTGACAAAAGCCGACACATCAAGCTCCCCATTCTTTAGGGCTTTATCATTTGTCTGGACGGCTATGGCACGTGCTGTTTGTATCTTGCGGCGCTTGGGAGCTTGAGCCGTAGGATTTGAAGCGAATGGTTGTTTGCGCTTCTTAGTGTTTTCAGATGACATATTGTGTTGTGGTGATAGACCCACGACTGTGACCAGAAGATTGAGACAGTCAAACTAAGGAAGCTGTCAGCCTTACAGACAGTAGCTAAACCTTCTTTTCCTGGTGGCCGTACGTATGGTCTGTGCACAACGCTAGTCGAACAACCTTGTTCACAGGCTTCCACTCATCCTCCAATTGTACGCTTGAAGTGCTGTGTCTGCTCCTTTTGGGGTCCTTTTCTTCCACACAGTATATGTTACCTAGACTCGTGTATCAATGTGCTTCGCAGCCTGAAATGGTCAGGCTTGTTGGCTTAAGCCTGGAAGGTCTACATCTAGAGACCCAGCACGGAGGTTACTGACTATACATTCGAGTCAGCTTTTCCATATGTACAGGCAGATTCGTTTCCATCTCTTATAAGGCTTACCCTAACGTGGCTCGGACGCTATTTCTGCGCGTCGCTTTTTCCAATTAGTCTTCATCTCCCCACCACTTCCATTGAGCTTCCATATCGAAATCGTATTATTGACGCTTGGATGGCAAGAGCAAAAATATCTACCTGTTCAGTGTACGGCTCTTTGGTCTCAATATTACTCCCAATTTTCCAGGTCTTCATATTTGTCTTCTGACCATTCCAGCCATCCACATTCGGCTAAGCATCATTACACCATGGCTACTTGGAGCTCCTTCCGGTCAAGAACTCTCTCCATGACCCGGTATCGCAGAAAGCAGTGGTGATGCAGCAGTCAGTCGCATCGACAATTCGATGGAGGTATGGTAGATCGCTTTGGATGCCTCGGTGCAAGATAAGTACTAATATGACGACAAAAGATGGCACGTGAAATTACGGCTATCTCAAGATGTCTCGTAAAATCCTCAGTACCCATCGTCGAACCGTTGATGGGAGCTGCCGTTGGTACTTTAGCCAGCACATTCTTCGGAAGCTATATCAACTTTCTCACGTTGTTTCGGTTAGGGCTCACTTTCCTTGTGCATCAGTTCGTTAGCAGTAGCTAGCAATTAATAACTGGATCAATACTTGATGGTGGCCGTATCTTGTGTATATGGATTAGGACTGTATAGGGTACCTTAGGTGATATGATCAGCATGCTTGCACGCTCTCTATAGTATCGTGCATACTAGGCAAGTTGATTAACGTAATGGGTACCTCCTAACTGTTAACGACAGTAAAGTAAGTCCACATAACTCGGGCCAAAAGCATCTTACCTCCAGTCTGTAGATATATTTTCATACAGTACGGCGGTGCTATATCGAGCTCAAGGACACGTCAATATTCCTTTCGAAATCGTCAGAATCGTCGACATAAATTATCGCTACATGCTGTAGATAAGTGCTCACAATGTGAACCTGAAGTTACATGGTAGTAGTAGTGCAAGGTTCGTTGCAGCCCCTGCCGCTGCCCTCACAACCATCACTGCTGTGCTTGAGGCTCAATCTATTCCGCCGTAGTCCACAACTCCTTCGCCCTTACTTTCATTATCCAAGGGCCACAAGCGCAGTCCGTACTTCGCCAGTACCATCACTGAAATCAAACCACTCTCGAACGTTAAGGTTAGGAACGCGCTGGGCTTCAAACTGTCGATGAAGACCAATCTCCGCACTTCGCATGTCTGGAACAGCTTGCGTATTGAGGAGATATAGAGGATGCGGATTCCCGGTTTGCAGTGTGCGCAAGCGTATCTGCGGATCAAGGCTCATGCCAATCTTGTAAAACGTTGTGCCTTCCATGTGGATCAAATAAATGTGACCTCGGGAATGGGGCTCGGCCCCCTCACGGCGGATGTTTTCCAGATCGGCTTCAATGGCTGGAAGGGTAGGTGCAGCTGCGGGTGGAGCATTCGTTACGGCTGCTGCTCGTTGTTCCTCGTTGTCGATTAGGGCTTGGAAGAGCGGAAAGGCTGGATGGTCTACTGTGACGCGGCGTAGGGTCGGAATGTAAGGGGGGTGAGGAACTGGTATCTGGCGAACTTGATCTTGAAACGCTGCGTTGGCGGTGACGGGCCGCCATTCGAACCAATGGTCGAACCCCTGGTGGAGACGAGCCATCATGTCCCCTGGGATAGGAAGGTCTCCATTTTCTACAGGGCCTTGGCCTAGATGACGCCTGCCGATACCCACTCGAACGAAGTGACCAGGTCCCCCGTGACCGTTGCAGAGAAACCAAATGTACGTTGTAACGTGAGGGTTTTCAATATCCGCCTCAAACTTCGCGCGGACGTTGACATGGGTCATGCCTCTTGGGAGACCCCAGAGCTGCTGAGGAGATAGGTAGTACCAGTGATTTGGAGCACTGGGGCTAATTGTTTGTGCAAGCCCTACATTTCCGACCCTCACTATGTAATGAGCTCTCGCCATGTTGATGTGGAGATGGATATGGACACATGTGCTCTGTGACACCGGTGATTTAGTATCTAAGGATATCTCTGAGCCATAGGATCGTCCAAATAATGGGTATGTTCGCAATAGAAGTTCGCCTCCGATGCTGCGTGGAAGGGTCCAACACACCTAGGTTCAAGAGAAGATCGCCAGAGTAGAGTGTAGTCACGGCCGAAGTCTTGTTTTTGAATCCAGCAGGTCCAGACCCAGGCCTTGACAGGTTGGAGCATCCATGGGGCGTATTTGGTTTTCTCGCCAGCCTGGACAAGGCTGAAACCACCAATAACTCGCTCTTAGCACTGATGTGGCATGGCGCAGCCTGATGTGCAACTTCCACATCTCTAGCAAGGGCACTTTCATTTGTTCTCAGCCATAGCTAGCAGGCACCCTGCTGCACGTCGTGTCTAGTGAAGCCGAAGGCTGCTCGGATGAGTCTTCTGCTCCCGTACCAGCTGCAAGTACGGGAGAGCTCGACCCAGCGGGAGCATCTCTTTTCTTCTCAGCCTCACAGATTAGACCAAGGGCTTATGTGAATAACGCCTTGCCAACTATGCGTGTCTGCTTATTCCTATTAGCCCGACGCCCTTCCTCTCTATCTCTGTCACTCTCCCCATCGTTGTTTGTTGTCCAGAACTTCCCCTGCTTCGATACACATGGAGTCGCCCCATCTCCGTCCACGCCCTTCGTACTTAGGTCTCACTTCGTTTCCAATTGTCTTCTCTACAACGGCTGAACTCAAGGCTGCCAGTAGCCTTATCATCAACGCCTCCCGACAACACAGACATATTTCTAGTCGCAGTAGACCCAACAACCTGACATGTGTCGCTGAGATACCGCCAAGACATGCGGCCGTGAGGTGAACTGCGGCTCCACCGCGCCACTACCAGTCCATATACCTGCAAACCACCCCTCTCATGTCCGTCCAGTCGAGCCTGACCCCGTCGACTGAGCGGAAATACCACTTGGTGCTTATCCCCCGTTCCGTATTCTTCAATATCTTGAAGTTCGTACCGAGAGTGCGACTAACTTTCTCTCGGGGCCTGGGCTGCCGGCGTCTAGCTGCGTCACCGGTCTTGTATGTATGCTCTAGAATGTCGATCACTTCTGTGGACGCGTCGATACTAGTAAACGGCCACTTTGCTTTCGCAAAAGGATAGTGAATCTGCACATACTTTCAAAGTCAGAACAAAGTATTCCATAACCTGTTCTATTCTCCTGTGAAGTTGCAGAAAAGCTTCTTTACTCAGAAGCAGACTATTTCACTCGGAAAGGCCCGGACTATGGATGGCATCGGTGTTGTGATACCGGCAATGACCCAAGTTGAGTCGGGCAAAGGTCTATGCATCGGGGCTTTCTTGTACGGAGGACCCTGCCAGTGGACTATCAATGCACAAGTCCTTCAAAAGTTTTGAAAGGTGTGCGTGTCTAAGTGTCATTTCTCCGGTTGCTGAATCGCTTTTCAATGACCTTAGGCTTGGCCTCGGCCGTTGATCTAACTCTGATCCACCAAATAATGCAAACAACGCCGGTAAAGAGCACGACAACCAGTCCATCTAGTCTTGAACCATGCTCGTAACCGGTCACCGATAGTCACGACTCGGACTGCGCACCGTCCCCGATCGGGGGCAGCCGTTCCTGCAAATACCTCTCCAGATCATCAATCTCTTCCGGATCCGCCGAATGGACCAAATCCCTACGTTCTCTGAATCAGCACCTACCCACCCCCCGACTCCATTTCGAACTCTTCCAAAACAGAAACGAGAATTTGAAACAGCAACATACGGATAAGTCCTAAAATCAACCTTCCACCCCCAATCCTTCAAGATCTCCGCCGTCCTCGTTCCCCACTCATACTTGACCAACGGATCCTTATCGCCATGCCCCATAAAGATGGCCGTTTCCTTGTTCGGGTTCTCGGCCGGGACGAGCTCGCGGATCTTGCCGTGCATCAGCAGATAACTCGACAGGCCGAAGATGCCGCCGAGTTTCTGCGGGCAAGTGATGCCGCTAAAGACGGAGATGGCGCCGCCCTGCGAGAAGCCGCCGAGCACGATGCGCGTCGAGGGGATGCCTTTGGCGATCTCGTCGGCGATGAGGCTGTGGAAGTAGGTGCGCGAGCGCAGGATTCCGGGTTCGTCGTGGGCTTGGGCGAGTTCGGAGAAGGTGGTCTATTGGCGGAGAGACCGGAGGTTAGTTGTGTGGTGTGCTAAGGAAGATGCGGGAGAGAGAGGTGAAGGGAAGGCGGATGCGAGTGTGCGAGCAGACGGACGGCGTTGCGCGGTCTTACTATGTCTACAGTTTTGGTAAGCAAAAGGCGGAGCGAATGATCAGATGCAAATGGGAGAATCATCATACCATACCAGCCTGGCATGCGCATGCCGAAATTCTGCGCGTGTTGTCAGTCAAAATACGTAGGAGAGGAGTGTAGGGCTGTTGTATTGTGGGTAGACTCACAACGGTGATTGGGATGCTGGGAGCGTTAGGGAATATGAAGGCCACTTCCTCGAACTTCCCTCTCCGTCGCCAATTCTCAGCTAGGCCGACCCTTCAAAACGGCATAGAGCAAGTTAGTTGGACTCATATATGCCGCCACTTCTAAGGGAGTATCCGTACCATCCTGCACCGCTGTGCGTTCGAGTCAGCCATGGAACTGCTAGGAACTGGAGACGTTCTAGGCCTGTCGCCATATAAAAACCCACCTGTCCCCCAGTCCATGGGCCATTATCACTGTGGCAGTGTGCTTTTTCAATGCGGGAACGACAAGAGCCGCAGGACCTGCCATGATCAAGATATATCAAGCTGCCAAGTTTCGAAGTCCGCGAGTGAGAGTAAGGAAGTTGTTGGTATCGATAACAGACGGTCAGGGGTGTAGTGGGGCCTCTCACCGCCCTTCGGCAGAATAACCCGCTAGTTGTCCTGTAAACAATGGCTTTTGACACATGCACGTGCATTTATTTCTTTGAGCCCTATCGACCGTTCATAGACGACAGATCTGAGGTGATGGTGATACCAGCAGACTACGACGTTACCCATTGAACACAATTGACGCGACGTACGTTCTTTACCAATGACCAGTCATGCCGTCTTCGTCCCCCACTTCGGCTCCTGTAGAGGAAAATCCTAAAGCACGCTCATTACAACCAGCTCCAAACACGCTCCCTATCCTCAACGCCATAGCTCCGCCGTCAATACCACATGTCCCTCCACCCCCAGCACCCCAACCTTCATCAGCGCACACGCACCCCTACCTATCCCCAGCCGACCTGGCCCTCTCCCAAAAAGCCTACACCGAGCTCCTCAGCAGCGCGAAAACCTACCGCCTCGCCCTCGCCACCCTCTCAACCGCCGCCTCCTCCTTCGGTAGCGCCCTGGAATCCTGCGCCCGCCTCAAAGAAGCCCGCTCCTCCCCCCTCTACACGCCCTCGACCTCCTACACCACCGCCGAACCCTGCAGCGCCGACCCCATCCTCGCCGCCGCCGGCATCCACCACCTGCTCTCCAACCGGCAGCAGATCCTCTCCGAGACCGTCTACCGCGCGCTCGAGGTGCCCCTGCTCGAGGAAGTCGATCTCTGGCGCCGGCAGATCGACGAGGAGGAGGTCGCGTACCGGACCGAAGCCCGCGTCCGCGCCAAGGAGATCCGCAAGTCGGAGGCCGAGGGCGCCAAGTTGCATGCGGCGAAGAGGTGGGATGTGCATGGCTTGCGGGCCCATCTGGTGGGGTTGACGGGCAAGTTGGATGCGTTTGCGGCGTTGCATAGGACGCATGCGCAGACGCTGTTGGGCCAGAGTCAGGAGATGAGTAAGAAGGTGGTGGAATACGCGGGCGGTCTTGTGAGGGCCGAGTTGGAGATTTTTGAGGGGTTGGCGAGGAAGGGGTGGGCTGGGGGCGGGTTGGAGGACTTGTTGGAGAGAGGGCAGGATCCGTTTGCAGGAGAGGATGAGTGGAGGGGGAATGCTGGAAATGGAGCGAGTACGGTGAACGGTCTGGTGCCCATTGTTGATCGGTCGCTCGGGATGCCGCGAGATGGCGAGCACAGAGCTGCGTGCTTGCCTGATGCCGAGTCTGTTGCCGTATTGGACGGCCAAGATCTTGACGAGACAAGCATCTTCGATACGGATGCCGCAAACCAGCAGATGCGCCTGTTCTCGCCGTCTCCAGTCCTCGACTTGGCACCTGAGCGACACATCTCCGTCTGGGAGTCGGAAAGACCCCTCAAGGATCTTGCTGATGGCGAAGACAACTTGAGCATACGTTCACAACATGAAGGCGGTGTACAGGAAAAGACCGAATTCGAGGATGTCGACGCAGGAAAACAAGAGTTTCCGTGAATTGACGCCGAATGTGGGTAGGTTGCTTCTGCTGGTTCTTAGACTGTAATTCACAAAGTGGTGTCTTTTCGTGAATGGGACGGGATCAGCCGTTGATCGCCCCGATACCTGTAGATGCATCACTGTGAAACCCCCGCGCCCCGCCCTTCAGATAGGCACTTTTCTTTTTTCAGTTTGGTGAAGGCTTTCATAACTTTTGGCGAGGCTGACTGATTTCTTTCCACAACATCATGCCAAGGTCTAGACCACTTCTGCTGGCAAAATGGCTGCCAAAGCCCCCGGCGATGATCTCAAGACGCTCAGCGGTGTGTCAATACGTCTCTTGAGCACATCGGGTGGAAGCGACAATAGCTAACAGGAGCTTGTGTAGTCAAAGAATCTGGAACTGCCCACGGCTCCGCCGGTGCTAACGGAACCGCAAACAGCGATGCTGCTGCAGAACCCTCTGGCGAAGAATCCGATGATGATGCTGACGAACGTGTCACTGAAGCCACTGCTGCCGCTGGTGAAGGTGGTGCCAAAGAAAAGGTGAACAATAAGAAGAAGCCTAAGAAGAAGAAGAAGAAGAAGAACAAGGCTCCGACTGTCCAGACTGAACCTCCATCAGTCCTCATTTCCCAATTGTTTCCAAACAACAACTACCCCAAGGGCGAAGAAGTCGAATACATGGATGGGAATCGATATCGCACTACCGACGAAGAGAAGCGCCATCTGGACAACATCAACAGCGACTTCCTCTCTGATTACCGCCAAGCCGCTGAGACGCATCGTCAGGTCCGCCAGTGGGCACAGAAAAACATCAAGCCAGGTCAGACGCTCACCGAGATTGCCGATGGTATTGAGGATAGTGTACGTCGTCTAGTCGGACACGATGGCTTATCCGAAGGCGATGCTATTGCTGCCGGCATGGGTTTCCCGACCGGCTTGAACCTCGACGAGATTGCTGCCCACTTCAGCCCAAATGCAGGCAACAAGGCTGTGCTTCAGCAGAACAATGTAATGAAGGTTGACATCGGCGTCCATGTGAATGGTCGTATCGTCGACAGCGCCTTCACCATGGCATTCGATCCCATGTATGACAACCTCCTCGCAGCCGTCAAGGACGCGACAAATACTGGTGTCCGCGAAGCAGGCATTGATGTTCGCCTTGGCGAGCTGGGTGGGCTCATCCAGAAGGCTATGGAGAGCTATGAATGTGAGATCAACGGAGCTACCTACCCAATCAAGCCGATTCGCAGCTTAACCGGCCATACCATCTTACACTACAGCATCCACGGCACCAAGAGTGTTCCCTCCGTGAAGACCAACGACACTACCAAGATGGAAGAAGGCGATGTCTTTGCCATTGAGACCTTCGGCAGCACTGGCAATGGCCGGGTTTACGATCAGGGTGAAGTCTCGCATTACGCCCTACGCAGTGATGCGCCAATGGTGGACTTGCGTCTGTCTTCGGCCAAATCGCTGCTGAACACTATCAAGAAGAATTTCAGCACTCTTCCCTTCTGCCGACGCTATTTGGACAGGCTCGGACAGGAGAAATATCTACTCGGTGTATGGCATGCCCAGTCCCTAAAATCATGTATCTGGAGTGGCTAACAATCGGGCAGTTACATAGTCTCATTAAATCCGGAATTGTGCAAGATTACCCGCCTCTGGTTGACAAGAAAGGGTCATACACAGCCCAATTTGAGCATGTAAGTAATCGTCTCGGTGCACTTGGAAGATCCCCTATTGATGAAGCACGCAAGACGATCTCGCTCAGACCTACCGTGAAGGAGGTTATCAGCCGTGGAGAGGACTACTGAGACGTTGGCCGTTCTGGGAAAGGGTGGTCTAACTGGGACGTTCTCGGATAATCCACGCACCAGTACCACTATGGGTCTTCTGATTTTGTATTGGTCATTCCGCTCTGAAATACCGAGCCGGGGTCTCGTCATACGTCCCTTTTAGTATCTGTCTCCGGGAACAGAGCCGTAACTTCTAAACTCGTGCTTTTGTGTCTACTCCCCGAGCCGCTGTCCACGCGCCTGACTTCCGGTAGAATTGGTCCCTACCAGTCGATGACTAACACACAGACCTATGCACACCCTCGCTCATCGGGTGTTTGCTCTTGTGCCTGTCCTTGGCCACGTGACCTAGACTGGAGTGCTCCTTTTCGACACTCGAATTACCGGGCTGGAAGGCAGCAAGGTCGACTGCATCAGTTGTCATGAGCGTCTGAGTGACGGCACATATATCGGCAATCAGACGGTCGAGCAGGTCCATGGACATGGACTCGCGGACGACGACACGAAGAATTTCCGTTTTGTCTTCGTTCGGAGGGAGAGGGTAGTCTAGACACGGTTAGCACTATGAACGTCGAGGCTTGGGAAGGCGGCGAGCTTACTAGGAATGATGTACTGCCGAACACGGAGGAGCGTGCTGACGCTCTCTTGCTTGACGTGTGGATAGTCGTTCTTGAAGTCGTCCGAGAAGCGGAACGCCACAACCGGTAATCCAGCGTTGTAGTCCGCGCTGGTCTCGTCCATCTTGCCAAACACTGCTTCCTTCGTCCCCTTGAACTCATGTTCACCCTTCTTACGGTGGATGTCGCTAACGCAAACGTACCAGCCCGTAGCTTCTAGCGTCTTGCTCAGCAGTCTCGCATTAGACAAGGCGTTTTCCATGATGCTCCTGAATCCATTGAAGCCCAGGTGGATCAGATTGTAGTATTGGGCTATAACCTGCGCGCCAGGGCGAGAGAAGTTCAGAGTGTAAGATTCCTCCGTACCACCAAGGTAGTGGAGCTCGAAAATTAGGTACTTCGGAAGTAGTTTTTGGTCACGCCAGATGATCCACCCAAGTCCAGCATACACAAGTCCAAACTTGTGTCCGGAGGTGTTGATTGACTTCACACGGGGGAGCTCGAAGTTCCTGCACATGATCAGCTGTTGAGGTCTGTGGAAGGCTGCACGGGCGGAGGCGAGCGTACCATTTTGGCCCACCAACCTTGGCATAGGTAAATGGAGCAATGAATCCCCCGCTCGCAGCATCAACGTGGATAGGGATATCAACGCCCGTCTTCTGCTCGTACTCGTCCAGGATCTTTGAGATCTCTTCCACAGGCTCGTAATGCCCCGTATAGGTGCTTCCCAAGATAATGAATACACCAATGGTGTTTTCATCAATGTTCTGCTTCACGAGCTCGGGATCAAGCCTGAAACTGCTCTTCTTGCTCACAGGTAAGATCCTCGCCTCGACCTCAAAGTATCTGGCAAACTTTTCCAAAGCCACCTGCGCATTGGCACCCATGAGGATGTTCGGCTTCGAGGTGTCTTTGCCAGCTGCTTGGCGCTTCTCTTGCCAACGACGCTTCATGGCAAGACCGCCCAGATGGATAGCCTCCGACGAACCGGTGGTGGCGGACCCAATCGCAGTTTCGCCTTTCTGCGCACCCCAAAGGTTGGCGATGATTGAGACGCAGCGAGCGTGCATGGCCATCATGGCAGGGTACTCGTCCGCGTCGGACATGTTCTTGGATAAGTTCTCAATCATGAGGGCTTCGCCTTCACGCTCCATGTATGTTCCGACAAAGCTGGCTAAGTTCAGGTTGGGTCTGCCGTCCAAGTCCAACTCATCCTTGAGCATCTGATGCACCGAGTCCGCGGGCGCTCCATCTTGTGGGATCGTGAATCTGGACAGCTCCTGCTGACTTGAATACTTGGTAGAGTACGGTGTGGTGTGGTTCAGTGACTGTTTAGTATGGATATGGCGACGATGAGCTTCTTCGGGGTGGTCATGAATAAGTTTCACAAGCGCATCAGGATCAACCTAGTCGGAGCGTGAGCTTGGACGACGGGGTGTACAATTGTACCAACGAGAAAGCTGTACGAAAGCAATCTGAAGAAAGCAATCATGACTTACGTGTTTTGCAAGAGGCATGGTGGGCAATCAACGCTACAATGTCAAGGCTTTGTGGTGTCGACAGTGATGACTATGTTATTGAGGTCGAAATATAGTGTACAGTCGAGGTGACCTTCAGACTGAGAACTATGAAAGGCGACGCTGGACAGTTTATATAGGACTTGTCGAGCTCCCAGTAACTGACTCTCGTAAGTTAGCGGTGAGATATTGGAGCTCCAGGGTCGAAATCAAGCTTCTTGTGCGTCAAAAGCCAACCTGGCTGGCTAACCCAACTCAAGGCCACTAAGGTAAGGTACAGTAGGTACCTTGTCTTATCGATAAAGGCCATCCTCACGTCATCTCGCCTGTACTGAATACAGGTAGGTAACTTAAGGTACCTTACTGCCTGGAGACTCGGAGTGATCACGGTGAATGCACAGACCAGGCCTTGAAAGTGCGGGGCATGACTAGTACACTTACCTAAGCGCAGGTAGAACCAGGCCTCGTCATTGATTACCTCTACCTAGCCCGTAGGTAGGTAGGTACATTCATTTTATGTGGAACGCGTAAGTGATAGAGGTACCTGGAGTTGCCTTCTATCAAATCTATGATATTCATCCCTCAAATACTTTCTGTTCTTCTGAGCAGTTATTGCTTTCACTCCGGATCCAGGGAGCACAGAAGGTCCGTGATAAAAAGCTTTACTAACCTGTCGTCCTTGACTTCAAATCTCTCGAATTTATCTTGTAAGTGATGGCGTCATAGATCCCATCCAGAAACTGCCTCTCGTCTGGCTCTTGCTTACCCATTCCCGTTCTGACAGTGAGCTTCTAGAACGCATCGATCACAATCATGAGATTGACATACGTCTTGCCCCTTGCGGCAATTACAACTGCCTTCGTTATTCCAGATGAGCGGGTAATGAGCCAAATCGCCATTCAAACAGACAGAACATCTGGGTCAATCTTCGAGGATCTCCCGTCGAAAGATCAACTTCTTACAGAGTTTGAGAAGACTTTCTCCCGAGTTCTACACAGCTCGAAGAATGCCTTAGACGAGGCTGTGGAGCTCGCTACGGAGACGGGACGTAAGCTGGGCGAGTCGGTGAAAGAGACTGCTTTCGACAGCAAGGCCTGGCTGGATACTGCTATCGACAACATCGATATTCTTGAGCATCATGGACACCATGGCCATCACGGTCACCACGGTCACCATGGAGATAAGCACAAACCCAACATGACCGTCTATCAGCTCATTTCGGAGAGCAAGTATACCACAAAGCTTGCGAAGCTTATTGATGAGTACGACGATCTGGTGCAACTCTTGAACGGCACGGCAGCGAACTATACAGTCTTTGCCCCTATTGACAGCGCCTTCGAGAATGTCCCTGAGCATGCCCCCAAGCCTTCGAAGGAGTTCCTCAAAAAGGTCTTGACATACCATGTATCGTCTGACTTCTATCCAGCCGGTCGGGTGCTTGTCACTCATACTATTCCGACATTGCTGAGGAGCGAGGAGCTTGGTGATGAGCCGCAAAGATTGAGCACGAACATCGGATTGCGAGGGTTGACGGTGAACTTCTACAGTCGCATCGTCGCCGTAAACATAGTAAGAAGCTGCGGATAAAAATTCCTACTTTGGAGTTCATACTGACAACGGCCAGTTCGGTACCAATGGTGTCGTCCACGGTGTTGACAGTATCATTATTCCACCGCCAAAGGCTATGGACATCATCGACCTTCTGCCTGGCGAATTCAGCACGCTTGAACTTGGTCTTGGCAAGACTGGACTCATCCATGCTCTCAACGACACTTCGAACCATGTCGGAGGCACCCTCTTTGCGCCCTCAAACTTCGCATTCCGCAAGCTTGGCACCAGGATCAATGCGTTCTTGTTCAGCAGATACGGCCAGAAATACCTAAAGGCCCTTTTGAAATACCACGTCGTGGCGAATCAAACTCTGTACTCGGATGCCTACTACGACAAGTCCGATGAGGCGGCAGAGAACCGTATTCCAAAAGGATATTTCCATGTAAGCCACATCTTGGCACACTTGCTCCGCGCCTCTGACATGAAAATTTCATAGTTCGATCTCCCGACTCTCCTCGAGGACCGTTCACTAAGCATTGATATTGCTCGATATGGTCGCTTCATCAGAATCAAAATCAACGGCTTCTCTGGCGTCACGATCGAAGATGGCATCGCAAGAGATGGTGTGATCCATGTCGTCAGCGACGTGTTGATTCCGCCCAAGCAGCGGCCCGACGGTAACGCGCAACAGTGGCTGGGCGAGGAGATGAGCGAGGAGGACCTGATGGAGCGGCTACAGCCCTTCGTCGAAGAGTAGCAATTGTGAGTATTACACGCTCTCAAACCGCCTCTTAAGGAAGATGGAATGAACGCAGGAGCGTGTGTCCAAAATCCTGATACGATCTAAAGCATCGAGGCTACGAAATCAGAATGTAAATTAGAGAAAACCCATTTCAAACTACGTCAATTTGCCAGCTATTCCCTTCGCTCGTATCTGATCATTTCACCAATGATTGTCCCCGATCTCAGCCTCCTCCACACTCTTGCCTTCCACGAACCACCTATCTCCGTCTTTGAGCTCGACGTCATTTCCACTCATCTGCCTCTTCCGCATACGCCCGTCAACATCAAAGGTCCAATCCTCGAGACCATAGCACCGCTTCCACTTCATCCCATCAAGAGCGTCCCGATACTCGTACCAAAACTGGACCGCAATCTTATCGTCATGCCAACAGAACAGTTCCTTGCGCAGACGGTAATCCTTCTCTTTCTCCCATTTCTTAATCAGAAACTCCACGATCTCGGCGTGTCCAACAGCGAATTGATCTCGGTTACGCCAGATGCTGTTTTCTGTATATGCTTTTACGATCTCTTGAGGCTCCCTGCAAGTGACGGAGTCAACTGGGTCATTCGCTTTATTCATAGAAGTGATGAGATGTCAGTGTCTGTGAAATTCGATACCACTTACCTGGTGTTCCACAGATCCTGAGCTGCCTTGACTTTCTTCCTCGCTGTTTCTTCGGTGAAAGGTGGAGCGTTGACTACTTTGCCCGGCGACTCGAGGATTCGACGCGTTGGAGGGGTGGATGAGAACATTCTCACCTCTACCTTTAGCAGGGATTTATTTGAGAGAGTCCTAATCATAGTTCCATGGGATGGACTTCCAACTGCGTAACTTCTCCACAGGAAGGAAATGAGTCGCTTGACCATGTTGAGGTATCTCTGAGATGTCTGTTCCTACAAAACTGTTGCAGTGCTAGACCACGAAGTGCGTCCGGACATTCTACGAGAGGCAGCAACGAAGTATCTGACATTACTAAGTGTAATAATAACGACTTGATGGTTGAGATTTGACGTTGTGCATAAGATGACATAATTGTGAGACGTGCATTGCGCTTTAACATGCGACCGTGAGTGACACGAACTGTAAGTAAGGTGCTCACCGGTTTTATGTAGTCTCGCCGCTCTCATCTATTGCTCTTGTGGGTATTGATTCTCTTTATAGCAAATTTCATGTCTAGAATTTCTGAGGTTGATAGAGGAAGATCAGTGATCATCAGATAAGCCCTTATCGCGGGCTACCCTGGACCCCCCCCCACTATTAGGTACCTTTAGATCCCGTCTTTCATCTGAGTACCTAAGGTAAGCTTCAATCCACCATCAACCGGTACCACTATCGCACCCGCCCAGACACCTCCCAGCAGAGATATCATAATCAATCACAGTTTAAGAACGAAAATGAGTGCTCTCAAACAGGGAGACAAGTTCCCTGAGGATGTCGTGTTCTCGTGAGTTCACGAACCCTTCATTGGCCGCTACGTGTATCACAGCTTTGCTGACGACGAGCACAGCTATGTCCCATACACCGAAGAGAAAGGCGACATAACCTCCTGCGGGATCCCTCAAAACTACAACGCCAGCAAGGAGTTCGCAAACAAGAAGGTGGTGCTGTTTGCTGTGCCTGGTACGTGCTGGCTATCGGTCCTCTCTCTCCCCCCACATCTCCTCCTGAGTGGGAGAACATGATTCATTCCGAGTTGGATAACTGAAAACAATAGGGGCATTCACACCCGGTTGCTCCGTCCAGCATCTCCCGGGCTATATCAAGAATCTCTCGAAGATCAAGTCCAAGGGCGTCGACATCGTCGCCGTCATCGCCTTTAATGATGCTTGGGTCATGAGCGCTTGGGGCAAGGCGAATGGGATCAAAGGGGATGACATTGTGAGTGACTGGGACTAGATCGCAAGCTATCCAATCACGGATGAGCAGTGGAGGACGAAGAAATATAGTCTGACTGCGGACAACTCAATAGTTATTCCTGTCGGACCCGAGCGCAAAGTTCTCGAAGAGCATTGGCTGGGAACAGGGTGAGAGGACTGCCAGGTATGCGATGGTGATCGACCATGGGAAGGTAGTCTATGCGGAGAAGGAGTCTGGGGGTGGAGAGGTGACTGTAAGCCGACAGAAGATGAACCGTCTACTCACGACAGAAGCTGACCTCGTCTGTTTAGGTATCGGGCGCGGAGGCAGTACTGTCCAAGCTTTGAGGCACACTATGGACACCCTGTGATCCTTGGTCGTAGATGGTTGAAAAGGAGTGAGCATAGATCTGGGGCACCAGCAGCCCTTTGCTGGCTTAGAACTAGCATAGCATACAAGGCCTTATAGATTCGGAATCTCGACTGCATCGATCCATAACATCACCTTGACAGAGATCACTATCACAAAACTCCTACATGAGGCGTCAAGCAGCATCATGAATTCCGCCATGCATTTGAATAGGTACAGGCTTATCATAAGCACAGATTAGCTTCATTCAATTTTGACATCCCTTGTCCCTAGATCACCTCCCAAGCTAACCTCAGCATGGGGCCCCGAAACCACCCACTCGTCAACACCCTGGCAACGCACCACATGGGACCCTTACTTCCATATCGATCCGCCCCCACTCGTCCGCGACACAGCAAACCTACACCGAATCCGCCTCACTCCTAACCATCTTCAAGATCTCCGACTCCCTATCCCCAATCACTAAAACCCCACCGTCAGCCAACTCCCCACCAAACCCAACCCCCTCAAAATCCCAAGAAAATCTCACCCGCCCGTCCATTATTCCAATCCACAACCTAAAACGCCCCCCACCATCGTCAGCCCCAACAACAACAACACAACAAACACCCCGACCAACTCACCACCGGCCTAACAAAACTCTCCCCACTATCCAACACCCTCCGCATGGCCTCCGCCTCGCCCTTGGCCCCCTTGACCAACTCCCCCGCCCGCTGCGCGCCCACGTACTCCAGGATACTCCGCATCTGGTCCCCCGTCGGCGCGCTCTCCGTCACGTCGAGCTCGAAGTCCTTGCGCTGCTGCGGGGCGGCTTCGGTGTCCGCAGATGTTTCGGCGGAGGCGCGTTGGAGGAGTTGGAGGACGCGCATGGAGGAGGGGCGTGAGGGGGCGTGGAAGAGGGTTATTACGTCGATGGGTTTGTGCTGTTTGGGGGGTTTGGGTTAGTGGAGTAGGGGAGAGGAGGGGGAGGGGGAGAGGGAGGGCGTGGGGGGCTTACGAAGCGGAACATTGTGCGTGGGTTTGGTTGGGTGGATGGGTTGTTGTCGTGTGAAGCTGTTCGGACGTGGTGGATGTCGATGGGGTGGGTCGGAGAGCTCGGCACTCTATGCGGGTACGCCAGCCTTTTTGGAGCTGGCTGCCGGAGACTTCAGGATCATGGATGATGTGGTTAGAGTGATGATGTCTGCGTACACAACCAGTGTAGAAAAACCCGTCAGTAGTACTGTCAAATACCGGTCATGTTTCTATGGGTGTGATTCTGTGTTTTTCGGAGACGTCGCCGTTGATGGTACGCCTGATGACTAAGCAGTGAATATTTCCCAAAGAGGCCACTCAACTCTGATCCGCTTGATTGGGTAGTTGGAGCTGGTGATCCTATATCTCAACACCGGTAGCACAGTACTTTATTCCGTTGCTTGCCAGCTTTCCTTTGCAGTCCTTAAACGAATCCGAAAATAACTCTGCATCTAAATCCCTAGTTTGTTGGTTTTCTACCCTGGCTAGGTATGCTCGAAGCAGCCAAAGTCTACTACCACTACAATAGTCGGTCGTGAACAACCGTCTCTGCAACCTACACCTCTACCCGTCTTTCCTTTCACATTCGTTTTTCTTTCACCGGCATGGACAGGATCTCCTTCAGAATGTCACGCACGTACATTGTTTTCTCGGCCCTGGTCTGCCTCCTTGGCTTCATGTCTTTCTTCCTCACGCGCAGCTCAACACCTTCACCCATACCCCTGAGACCTAACAATGCCGAACCTCTCCCTTCAGCTACATGCTCTACTCGAGCACCTTACACGTCCAGTTGGGCTAGTTGGTGGCACCCGCAGCGGACTCATGGACGGGGAAGCAGCAAGTTTGGTAGAGGATGGAATTTACTGTACCACCTTGGCGGCAACGGTCCGTGGATCGAGAAGGTGGATGGCGTGGTCAAGGGTGGGATTGGTGTTCCGGAGGGGTGTAGGGTCGAGCAGGTGCATATGGTAGGTCTCCGGAGTATTATCAGTGGCTTTGCTATCATATTTCTTGGGTGGTGGGGAAAGAGATGCCCTCGGACCACTCCAGTTCATCGCGCCGTTCAGAGGTTTGCAGTACTGACGCAGGTACATTGTCTTAGATGTCCAGACATGCTGAACGCTATCCTACAAAGAATGCTGGAAATCGTGCGTCTCCAGCCCCTGAATTTGTCACTAGACCAAGGAGCATAGTCAGACTCTAATCTTTGGTCCCAGGCATGCTCGATCTTCTCAAACGCATAAGAGATGCCAACACGACGTTCAAAGGCGACCTCGAATTCGTGAATGACTGGGAGTACTTCAGTAACGGTCAGTCTTCCCGTAATCTCCACAAGCCAAACTACTCACTAAACCCCAACAAGACCCAGAAAAGCACCTAGAGCAACTCACCACCACCGGCCCCTTCGCCGGCACCCTCGAAGCTTTCACGACCGGCGTCAAGCTACGCACGCGCTACTCCCACCTCCTCCCCGCCTCCCGAACCCGCAACAAAACGCGCCTCTGGGCCAGCGACTCCAATCGCGTCATCGACACGGCCCGCTACTTCAGCGCCGGCTTCTTCGGCCTCGACTGGCAAGCCGCCGCCACCCTCCAGATCATCCCCGAGACCGCCGACCTCGGCGCCGACACCCTCACACCCGGCGACACCTGCCCGCGCTACCGCACCGACGCCCTCCACGGCCACGACTACGGCCTCGCCCAGCTCCTCCGCTTCCGCGCCACCTACCTCCCTGCCGTCGCCGACCGTCTCGCCGCCCAGAACCCGCACCTCCATCGCTTCCGCTTCACCGTCGCCGAGCTCTACAGCATGCAGGAGATGTGCGGCTTCGAGACGCTCGTCCGCGGCAGCAGCGCCTGGTGCGACGTCTTCACGCGCGCCGAGTGGCGCGGCTTCGCTTACGCCCGTGACGTCATCCACTTCTATCGCGCGGGGCCGGGCAATCCGTACGGGCCGGCTATGGGCTGGCTGTGGCTGAATGCGACGGCGAATCTGTTGGAGGCTGGCCCGGAGGCGGCGGGGCCGCTGTTCTTTAGCTTCGTGCATGACGGCGATGTCGTGCCGATGTTGGCGGCGCTGGAGCTGTTTCGCGACGAGCGCGATCTGCCGGTCGCGAGGGTGTGGGAGGGGAGGAGGTGGCGGACTAGCGCGGTCGTGCCGATGGGGGGAAGGGTGCTTTTCGAGAGGTTGGCGTGTGGGTCTTCGTCCTCGTCTTCGGCTTCGGCTTCTTCGTCGTCGACGACGCCGATCCGTGGGGAGGAGGAGGGGGAGGGGGAGGGGGAGGAGCGTCGATTCGTCCGGGTCATCGTCAACGACGGCGTTGTCGCTCTGTCGGGCTGTAGGGACGGGCCGGGCGAGAGCTGTCCGTTGGAACGGTTCCTGGCGTTCGTGAAGAGGAGGGGAGAGGAAGTGGGGGATTTCAGGGAGGTGTGTGGGCTGGGTCCGGATGCGGCTGATAGGATCACCTTCTTGCATCAGTGACGGGTCGCTTTCATGGAGGGCCTGCCTGTTTGGGCGTTTGGCTTGGGTTGTGGGCTGGGGGCCTTATCGGTGTTGGTGGTGTGGGGAATGGCATCCGCTTCGACATGTAGCGCATTTCAAGCATTCTCAAAGAATCATGTCCTTGGCATGTGAATGAGATTGTGGTACAGCAAGTTGACCCTCCGTCGCAGTTCTGGTTGTCCCGGTGAGGTCAATTTCGGTGGTGATGCCTTTTTCAGACAGGATACCGACCCTTCACCCGAAACGCCTTTGTGCTCTCGTGCCAGCCTCGAGTCATCACACTACTCGAGTCATCACACTCCCATCCCGTTCTCGGGCACGGGTACAAAGAGGAATACGACAATCAGTGACTGAACAGCCCAGCTTTCAGACCGAGGAGCGGCTAATCTTTTGGGCATCCGTCATGGCTAAAGCAGTTTGATTGACTATCGATACAGCAAGCTAAGTAGCAGCACCGGTCCAAGGCCGTCTGCCCGCAGGCCACGAAGCACAAGCCAAACCAAGCGAAGCCAAGCGAGGCCGAGAGGGTCCGAGCAGTTGCCGTGCAGCTGGGGAAAAGTTGTAGGTTGCATACGCTGTTGCGGTTTTGACCTGTGCGGAGATCAGAGGTTGCTATATATTGGAATCGTATTCGACGGGCGGCTGTAGTTTATACAAGTTGAGTGCCAGCGCGGTGACAGGAGGAGGCAACGTCAAGGACTGACTGACCTGGACGAAAACGCTGTATATAAGTTGGACGATTAGAGCTGCTCGACATCACGCTAGGGTGCCGTCCGAGGTCATGGTATGATGAAATGGTCGGTTGAAAACGCGAAAGTACCGCAGCACGTCGGTCACTTCAAGTTGTTTGGATGAATGGCGCGGCGTCAGTGCGTGATTATTCGAGCTTTTCATGTCACGGCTCAGGTACGGTACGCCATTTTGAAGAGCATGTATGGCCCTAAGACGCTGTGCATACGTTTGAAAGACTATGAGGCCGGTATCGTGTCATGAGACCTTCACACCAAGGACTGGCTTTCACCGTTGGGTGCATCAGAGAGTAGGAGGTGAAAAGAATCGCATCATTATCCTCCTTTCTCTTTCGCTCGGTCGAGCTGCAGACCGCACCGCGTAAAGAGCGAGGCTATAATTTGGCTGCTCGATATCGTGCTCTGTGGCTCGACAAAGGTAGATTCCAGAAGGCCAGCAGCGATGGGTAGTAAGGTAGTAGCCGTATGCTTTGAGCACCATGCCAGGTCATGTCCGTTGAACGAGCTGCAAAATTGACAGCTGGTGAATTCAGACCAAAGCCAGACCATGAGTGATTCGTAGCGTCCTGTGGGTACTTCAAGATCGTGACATGATGTGGGTGCCAGTCCCGTGAAACGAAACTGAGATTGAACAAAATCCTACCCTCGAGTGTTGTTCCGCAAGCTGCAGACTGAGCTGGTTAGGGAGCTAGAGTAGCTTAGACGATGAAGCCTCGTCCCATGGTGCCATGGACGCCCATAGTACGGTCTGGGAGTCGTAGTATAGTACACCGCTGAAGACACATGGATCGGTGCAGTTCAGTACTTCGTAAGCCAGGACTTCTATCACGACTAAGGTAGGTCGGTTTCGAAACCTGCAGTCCCGGACAGCATAAAGAGGTTCGAATGATGGTATTGACTGAGTACCTTCGGACGCTTGATATCATACAGTCTTTCACTATTGTAGTAGGAACCCTACAGTTCTCGGTGTTTTCCAGGAGGCTCCATCCCGTACATAGGAGTGGTGAGGGCGAATGTGATACGTATTGTTCAGAGACTATGCGTGGCGTAAATACGAAGAAATGGCACATCTTCTTTCTTTTGGACTATGGGCAGCGTGTCTTCCACCTTGGACGTGGAAAAGAGGTCGATCTCACGCCAAGGCCGCATCTTATCCGTAGCAAGAAGTACAGCTTTATCTCGCCATGGAGCCAAGGAATCGAAGGATTGCGCTGCGATTCTAGGGTTGTGTTGATGATGTTAAAACACGTGTGAAGGCGGTCAAACCTGCCTCGTTTCTGATGAGAATCTGTCGTTGCCGTAAGGTGGGTGTCAATGCCCTCGTTCTGTGAGTGAAAGGGCACAGGAGCAGGTTCCTACGATGCCGTAGCGATCAAGATGTGATAGCTTGATTGACGATGCTGGTGAGAGTCAGACCTATGAACTGCTGCCAATATGTGAGTATGTGTATGTGTAGACCCAGTAGGATTACTTTCTTCAACACATACCGTAGACGCCAATATGGGAGGGGCGAGAAGAAATCCAAAGGTAGGGCTAAGTTTCGGTACTGCGTGCAACGCTCCCGATGCCGAAGGTTACACAAAAGATATGAGGAAATGACAACAATACCCAACAGACAGTCTGAATGAGGTACAAGGCGTGCCACCCTGATATCAAGATCTACCGCGTCTTCCGAGCATCTTCTCTTGAGGATCTACAAGGTCGCTGAAAGAAAGTCTAACGGAAGAGCCCTAGCGAGCGAAGCAGATCCGGACCTCTGGGCCGGACTATACCTACTTTGAGGCGTCCAATTTCCACGCTCATCCAATATAAAGCTAATCGAGATGTTACTTTACCACGCATATCTTTCGATACCCGACTTAAAAACATCTAGTCTGTGCGAAAAATGCCTACTTACCTCGGTCCTGTACGATGGTAATCTTACCTTGTAGATAGAACAGTAGTAAACCTACCTATCTTCAACTCAAGATAGTATCGATCATGCCTTCACTGCCACCGCACCTGAGAGGTTCTTCCAGGCAACGGCTATGGTCTCGTTGCTACGTCAGCCGCTAGACCTATACTCAAAGCCGCTGGTGCAATTCACCTTGGAGTGATAAACCCCTATGGCGGGGTTTTTGGTTTAAGTCGTCGATATTGAATTATTTGGCTCATGGCTCGCGAATGATTAGTCGAAAAATTGGCGCATAGAGCGCACGAAAAGACTCGATGGAGTGCCTTGCGTCAGTCCGTGCTTGAAATTATTCGAGCGATTGAGATACTCGTACTGTAAGTAGGGACGAAGATTCGCGGCCCGGCGAGTTGATGATTGGTGACCTTGGATGCAGCATCATCCCGTGCTTTTTGCCGGTGGGACACTGTCATGGGCCAATGTCACAAGCAGCTGGTGATCTCTATCGGCAGCGTGCCACAGATCATAGGGAGAAGACCGCTGCTCGACGCTCCTCAACGCTCGTGCTCCACAGCACGCGTTACACGATAATTGATGCGTCAAAGGAGCATGTAGCTCAGTATATTGCTGCGAGGTGCCATATGTAAGCTAAGGCATGTATTGTGCTCGGCGATGGTCGACATCAGTCCCTCTTTAGCTACTTGCCGCGCTAAGAGATGCACCACCGTACGTGGCCACTGGTCAGATGAGGGTGAGGGTGTGAGACACGGACGGATATCTTTGTGGATCCTCCAATGGTACGTTGAAGAGGCTGCGGAATACACCGACTGACAGGCGCCATCAAGTCCTGATTGGGTTGCCTCGGGTGACGCTAATACAGATGGCCGGCGAAAATGAGCAGCTTCTGCCGTGATTGATCTTCAGAAGATTATCTTTCCCGCATGTTGTCAGAGTGAGATCAGGGGATGGTGTTAACCCACCAAACGGCTCCTAGGACCTAAGAGTGACCGCGATGAGAGCGAAGTTCCTCCGCAGTAGTGACGACAGTTAGAAAACCATGCCAGCGAAGTTGAGGATGCAAAGAGAACTCACGCATGCAAGGTCCATCAACAGTGCTCCGAATCACCATACAAACATGATACGCATGAGAGTGGCTGCGGCATGGTTTGGATGCAGCTGCATATCCCAACCCGAACGCCGCAGAGCGTTGAGGTTCCCGTCCTCGTCCTCGTCCACGTCCTCGCCCTCGTTCGTTTTATTAGTGGCTGCCCCACAGAGACTTTCCCTGATGAATGGTTGCTGTTGGTCGTAGCACCCCTTGTATGGGGCTGTACAGTAGATTATACTGTACTGTACATTCAACGCTTATCTGTACTGTACGGCCAGCTTGACTAAGATAGAGGGGGATTTGACTCCCTTGACCAGTTGGGTCATTCGTGGCGGTTCACCATCCACTTAGGTTGGTCAAGCACGAGGCGGAGTGTGTCCTCGAGCCGTAGAACATCATTCTCTGGACCCAAGAAAGGTAGAAAGGCGAAGAGGTCCACACCCTTCCGGATATCAGGCCCGACAAAGCCCGGCCTGCAAGTGGCGAGCAGAAGCCTTGTGATAGGCTCAAGCCTAACTAAATTTGGTATGTCGAAGTGACATCTTCAGGTAATCCAATCCCGACGGCGGATGCCTTAGGGATAACGGTAGTGAAGGTAAAGTACTGCCTAAGATATCGTCTGATTCAGACCGTTAGCTCTTACCCTGTCGTGAGTGGGAGAATCGCAACAAACAGTAACACAGGCAAAGTTGTATACCTTCGTAGACTGCGACCAAAGGGCTCGACCAAACAAAACATTGGATGAGTTCTGAAGTGGAGAAGATAAGGTACGTAAAGTAAAGCTATGGACGTTCAGAAATCACCTCGAAAAGTCATTTCGGCAACGCTGTGAGCGTAGTAATAATAGTATTGATGCAAATTATGAAGCACACTCTGTCACTTTTGGGCTGATAACCCTTGCAAGCTCGTCCTGAATCGGAGAACAGCACTATTGAACATTTCGAACAAGCAGACGAACAGGAACCGTTGAAAATGCTTATGACTTTCCAGTGGCGTGTAACTATCAATCTAAATATTCCATATAATGGTGTTTAGAAGCTAAAGAAGATGAGAGGCAATGGTGTTGATCGACATAGTTTGAAAAGAGATGTGCAAAGAATATAAAATGTACCTGACTTCTATAACTACTTTACTTCCTACCTTACACTGGTTGAAGAGTAGTAGTGAAGCTAACAAAGGGTAAGTTATTGTAAAGCCCTTAAAGATTAGGAAAGTGGGTCACAATTACAGCGCACCGGTAAGTGCCGACATTGTTGGTACTTTGTATCTTCTCTAATCCAAAGTCTAAAGACATGAGGTGGACATGGTACAATATTTAACTGAGAGATGATGTCATGTTGGCGAATATTGCCATTTGGACAGGAGCCAAGATCATTGCTGTCGGAATGACTTGATTCTGTAGAAAAAATGGCCTTTTCTTCGCACGTCATTAGGGCTGTAAGTCATGATTTTTTTATATTCCTGGATCTCAGGATGGGCTTCTTTGGGATTAGTTAGGGCTCGAAAGCAAGCCCTGAGATGCCCAGACGGGACCTACCGTGACTTCACGCGAACGTGAACATACATAAGGTACACATGGCCAAGGGTTTCAGTTTTCGTTTATTGAATTATGAGTACAATCTGTCTGTGGCTCAATGAGGTGAGGGAGGAGAGTATAAGGTATACCTGCTGTATGTTTGACATTGACAAACATGCCTACAAGTACGTCAGCGAATTACTTGGCACTCGTACATCCCATATTATTACATACCTATCCACCGACTTCGAGGAGGCATGCGACGCGTTGCGCCGTATCGCATCGCCGTTTCCAGAAGCGTGCGTCTCGATCTCAGCACTTCACGAACTAGTCGGTGTACGCCACGGTACGGGAGTAACTACAGTACATACTACTGTATGTAGGTGACGCCGACAGAAACCCCTGATATCTCGGACTGTCAATATTTTATCTGAGCCGCCACATCCCGGTTCGTGGAGGGGGTACGAGCCACACGATCGGACAGCATCCTGGTGTCTGATCTTCGGAACGAAGGTCCTTGATTTACGCGGCAAAAGGCCACTGACGTCGACAGTTCGAGAGCAGCCCTCGGTAGAATTTGATGCATCATGCACGGAAAAGCAAGTGCAGAATGCGAAGAGGCCATATGCGTCAAAATCAAGTCCTCCAAACAATTTCCAATGTGACACAGCGGACGTGTCGGGAGCCAGTGTTATTATTGCCTTGACCGTGCGGCGGAGCTTTCAAACTGACGTCCTATCCGAGGAGCGGGCCACCCTCGAAGGAGTCAGTCAAGCTCCGGCAGTGTGGTCTCGCGAGCTGTCACACAAGCCGGGACCCAGATTGTGGGGTTCGCTGGTAGTGAGGCACTACACGTCGCGATCTGCACAGTGTCGAAGACAAGTCCAGTCGAACATCCCAGTGCGTGCGTACCGGACATGCGCCTTCGAAAGTTCTTACAGCAGTGGGATGATGCACGGATGCTCGAACTTGTCAAAGCAACAAGCAACTGTGGCCCGTTCCAGGGATTTCCCATTTCATGACGAGAAGTGACCTAAAGCATCTGTGAGGAATGCGGTTGGCCGCGGTCAACGGCGCATAGTGTCTCTCCCTTCCAATCACCACCCTGGCCACCCCCCGCCTTCCACCCCGGCCTCGATAGGTTGCCAGACGATGTTCCCAGTGAATTTGTCTGCTGGACTCCTCGGTCTGCCGCAGTCCATTCGAAGATCCAAGGCTCAAGACTCCATCGCAAAGCATACCGATCCGGACGGCCACATGCAGATGAAAAGCGATCTTTGGGTTTTTCGGAACAAGGGGCGCAGATTAACTTTACTTCGGACCCGCGGAGGCTTTGGATTGATATTACATAGCACTCGTGCTGAAGAGGTCCTTTGATTCGGTATCAGGATGTGTTGTGCAAAAGATGAAACACATAATTCCATCTAGCCTTGGCCACAGCCTCCTGCAGATGTCGGTGGCAAGCTCTGCCTACATTAGACAAGCATGCCGCAGCCACACGGGCTGGACTGCAGGGCGTACCGTAGTTCTGCAATGGAGGAAGGCGGGGATAGTGACGGTGTACTTCGTACACGGACTTCATGTGGCATTTGTCCTGCAGTTCGGATGTTCTATGCCCATTCCACTCTGTCCACTCCTACATTCGTCTACGGTCTTTCCTGAAGCTGTTGGCTAAGTTTAACACAGACATCTCGACTTGCACGATGCAGATCTTATTTGATGAGCAGGGAACGTACCTTACCTTAGGTTTACAAAACTACGCCTACACGGGTAACCGTGACCTTATAGCTTTTAAGCTCTCAGCCATGGGACTGGGACTGGGACCGGACTGGAACCGGACTGGAACGAGGAGATGAAGAGCTAACTTACATTTTGCCAATCAGGTATGTCGATCGGCAAGTGATCAACGAGCATACTGAGTATAGGATAGGTTGGATGTAAGGTACTCTTGTACAGTATCTTAGAGAACTTTTGCAAAGTGTAAATTTTTATTTGCACTTCTGACATAGGTTTAGCTCTGATTCGAAGTGTTAGTCGTTTACACAAAGTGAAAATGGCTAACACTTTGACCCTTGTTTTGCCTGCAGTTTATACTTTTTACACTTCATTTACAGTTGGTGGACCCTGAACTGATTACTTTTGGAAGATAATTACACGCTAGTATTGTAAATTCTGAAGTGCAAATAATTATTTGCACTTTGCAAAAGTTCTCTCTTATGCCTGACTGACATTGCACCACATCAGATCGCCCACAGACGCTCATGTTCTTGTACAGTACGTCGACTCAAGGCACTCCTTTCTGATGAGTGTCAGACCATTCGTCTACCTATGGCTGCGATTCAGATGACCAAGTCACCTAGCAAGTAACTGATTGCGTATCAGATCTAATTCCCACGCCATATGTACGAACCCTTATTGCCTTTGCCTTTCCAAGGTAGTGAATTGAAAGGTACCTTAATACCTTACCCTAATTAATAATAAATGCATGTGCAAGGATGATTTATGCAAATGCACCTTCCTAAACAGATGAGCTCACATGGAACAGGGCTCGGCAATTGGAATTACACATACTCCGTACTGTACCCAAGGTACCTTACCTTGCTGCCTACAGTCTAGGTACGGTTGGTACCGTTGGTACAGAGGCATGTACCTAAGGTACAGTAACTTACAGTTAGTACCTTACCTTACTCGAGCCGCGCCTTGCAAAGTTCCATTAAGGTTGTCGATGATCAGCCCCTTGCGGATCACCAGTCCAGTTCCCATGCATCTCTGTCTGGACAAGATCTTGACCTTGTTCTGTTCTGATTTATTGGCGCCGAATAATGAGCATGACAGCTTCCCTCTTTTTCTCTTTTTCTCTCAATTCCTTTTTCCAATCTATCAGTTTCTCTCCGAGGCGCCCAGCCCACACACCCTCTGATCCTCTCCCCATTAGGTCTTCTGCGTTGCTTTAGGTAGCCACTGTAGCTTTGCAGCACTGTTGCTGCACACTGGACGTCTTACCAGTCTTTATTTTCAAGGGAATTCTATTGCTAATAATGATGAATGTACAGTGCCTAAGAGAGCACGACAGGGGAGCATACTAACGTTAACTATAATTGGTACGAGTGGCGGACAGGGCGGGCACTGGAAACGGCTACAGCAGAGCAGGAAACCGCCGCCCTCAAGCTCCAAGGGAAGCAACTGGCAAAGCAATGATAATCACCTGCTTGATCACGTACAGATCTACTGAGTATACCTTGCCTAACCATCTCCAAGACGGCGCAGGGGTGTTGTCCCCAATCACCTTACCCCTGGTCCGTCACTCTGCTTGGTGGGCCCTTGTCTCCATTACATGATGATTATTGTTCTCCATTGTTAACATTTATTATTGTTACACGTGTCGACTGTTTCCCTCTGCGAAACGTCCCTCCGAGGGGAAACTGATCGAGGAAGGCATCCGACCTCAGCTATTTGTCTTCAGTGGCAGCTTACACGACGAAATCAATCATTGTGCGAAGAAGTTCGAGTACTCGTAGCTTTGACAGAGGCGAGCATGGATGAGTACCAAATAGGGTACTTTCACTCTCACTCATACTCGTACTCGTAGACAACCTGGTACTTTTGACGTTGACTAACTTATTATTAATAATATTATTCCCTCCCGTCTTTTGCTGCGTCGTCGATCCAAAGGGAACATCCGTGCGACTGCATCCAATCACCATCTCATCACTATCAACACCAACGCCAACAAAAATCTGAATGGCTATATTCTTCCGAACCTGGTTTGACTGCTTCTGCCCGAGGAGACCCGAACCTGTCCGCCGGCATTTGCCTCCAAAGTTCACGGTATAACTCTGTCCTGTGCTTGGGCCCGTAGGTACAGATGAAGTAGTGGAGAATCATCCTTTCACCCTTGCCCTCACCATTATTGCCCTCCGCCGAGCTTTAACCACCTTTCAGTAGCTTCGAATTGGTCCGCGGAGAGCCTGATCTTCTGGTTGAGACTACAAAGTATTGCACACGCGTCCAAACCCCCTGGACGCCTGCTAATTGGCATCGGTGCCTTTGCTACGGTAGAAACGCCATCCAGCCTGCTTGCCGCCGCACAATTCGTTTCGTTTCGTTGCGTTCATTCCTTTAGAGTGCAGGTAGATATGTACATATGTACTGTATATGCTGAAGCATGGGATGCGCAGGGTCGTTTAGGCAGCGTGCGTGCGTGCGGATTGACAGGCAGGGTTCGATTCAACAGATCCCCTTCTCGGGTTCATCACACTAGGCACAGCGCCATCTCTTGACGGGCAACCCATGAGCAAGCCAATTTAATCAGAACCGTAAGCGGCAAAAACGCCTCGACGGATTGAGGTGGGATAGGCACCTAAGGTACGGTAGGCAATCCCCCACCCCGCCTTTCTCAACCTTTAGCTGCTTACCTTAGTTCCAGTAGGCTTGCTCGGTCCTGCCCTACTAAGACCGGGGCGAACCGGTCCATCCACCAAAGGAGATTTTCGTGTGACAGCCTGCCTACCTTGCCTATTTGCACCTAATGTACAGAACCTTGCTGAACGACAGACGAGCTGGTGGAGGGGTGCAGCCGTTATATATCAAACACATGTAACTCATCGACGTACCTGGCTGATCCCTCTGCCACTGCCAGGCTAATCGTACCCATATATCGTCACCGAGCGCCTCTCTCCTCTCCTCGACAGGTTCGAGTTCAAGAGCGAGTGCGAGTGAGGGCACGATTGCGAATCTCTGTCGTCGGGCTTGTTCTCTCTCTCATATCTTGGTGCACGGAATCTACGTATAGCGTCTGCTGCTCGTACTTGTTCCTTTCAATCACATCGAGGTGCTCTGGCCCACGGTGACCTACCCCCACTCAGTCGGAAGGATGAACCTCTCAAGCTTGGTTCATGGCTCTCGACAACAGAATACACTCCAGCAATCCCGACCTGAACACGGGCTCTCTCTCAACCGAACCCGAGCGCATCAGCCGTACACGGCCAACGCTTCGGCATTGGCAGCCAATCCATATTCGAACAAGCAGCCGGTGCACTGGACATACACTCGTTCACCGCAACCGCCACCTTCGCCTCCGGTGGAGGAAATGAACAGATGCACACTGCCTTCCATCTCGAGTCTGATAGGGTTGACGGACGGCCAACCAGCGCATCAGGATTCTCGTAAGCAGGGTCTGCAACCTGCGCAAGTGCCCCTACTGACAGTCGCCCAGCATCCGAGGTGCCGACAGAACAAGAGCCGCGTAAAATGCGGACTGCGTATACTCAGCAGCCTTCTCCGGTGGAGTACCGGGTGCTGCCTTTCAGTCAAGCCTCCGTGAGCAACCCCAGAGTTCTGCTACCGCCAACCCCTCCGCTGCGAGCGGACTCCGTTTTTGACGGCGCCCAGTCTCCTTCCCCAGACTCGTCACACTCGACCGCCTCCGCCTCAAACCAATACTTCGGTGGCTCCATCAACAATCTGGAGCCTCACCAACAACGGCACCCTCTCCCGTCCCCCATGCAGTCCCACAAACGTCACTCATTACCGTCGGACGATGCGGCCGCTTCACCGTATCCGAGCTCTCCATACGCGTCACCACCCGCCATGGGTTCGAGCGGCTCGTATATTTCTCCGACCGAGCCAGCAGCGTCATCGGCTATGTATTACCAGCGAACTCTACCTTCTTCCATCCCGCCGGTGCCTTCTTCCACGCTGGGAATGCCGACCACCCACAGTCCGACCGAGCAGTCCAATCCCTGGCAGCATCATCACTATATCTCACCGTCTTCGTCGGCATCATTCCCCCAATCCCAGGATCGCTATATCTGCCAGACCTGCAACAAAGCCTTCTCGAGACCATCCAGTCTCCGGATCCACAGCCATTCACACACGGGCGAGAAACCATTCAAATGTCCACGCGCCGGTTGTGGGAAAGCGTTCAGTGTCCGGAGCAACATGAAGCGGCATGAGAGGGGTTGTCATGGCGGTGGGATTCTGGGTTCGGTTTGAGTTGCGTTTTGCTGGTTGCCCATACGTACACAGAGATGTTTCCGATGATGATCACCCCTTTTATGTCTCAACTCGTTGTGATTTGCCTCTCGTTGCAGATCTGATCACGTCAATACCGGGCACGGACAGGCGAGTCGGATTGATACCCCCCCCTTATATACTTTGATGGTGTCAGGCGCGCGGGCGATTGCATTATGGATGGTTTGGCTCTCGTGGGTTTGGGTGGTTTTATCATCATTTCATGGGCATGTGTTTGCCAAAAATCGGAGGATCACAGAGACTTGCTGTATTTGTTTATAGAGATCTCACGATGGGGAAGACACGGATGGAAGAGAAGGCTGTCAATAAACCAAGAAGAGTCCCGCCAAATCCAACCTTTCCGACTGTATAATTCTCTCGAGTGTATATTGTAAGCCGTCGCTTTCTGTGAGGAGCGCTTATGGTATAGCAAGATATCGCCTGCCGTGAGGCGTCCCAAGACATTCTCTATAGCCGCTGGCCGCCTCTCTTGGCTCGAGTACAGTACCTCATGCCCTTTGATCTCAGGCCAATTTCGCCATGCAGAGGGTGCATTAATATTGGAACCGCATCAAATCTGTAAGTCCGGTCACCGACTTCAAGACTTCGAGTCAGTTGAGATGCAGCCGAAACTCATACGTCCCTGCTGCAGCATGTGCTGCCAACGTCCAAGGGGCGGACTGTCTGCCAACAGCTTGGAGATAGTCCATGCCGCATGTGCACCGAGCTTGCGTTTCAAACGTTCTTGTCCTACCGTCGAAGACTTCATCTGTGGCTACCCCTACCTTATCTCACAGATGCGGGTAGGCTGACTGAAAAGGAGGGCGATCTCGTTCACCTGTCTACATAGACTTGACAGCTGAACTCAGGCAAGGGCGTAGAGCTAAGTGGAAAGTTTGTACACCACACCACGCCTGTGATCCTGACCTCTCCCTTATGTCACCTTGGTTCTGGAGAATGCATGTGGTGTGGACTGATATCTAAGTCGATCGTTGCGAGAAGCCACGCTATGGATATTCATATTACCACCAGTACGAGTATTAGGAAGGATTGTCCTAGAGCTTTTCTCTAGGTCTATTCACCTGATATTTGAAAGGGAAGATTTGGATTGAGCAGGCAGCGCGAGACGCTCTCGGGTTGTGGTGCATGCCCTAGTGTATATCTTTTGGAGCACCATCTCTGATCGGAGCTCCCACGAAGTTTTGGTGGTAAATGAGCGTTTGTCGACGCCGCTTTTGAATATAAGGTAGTTAGACTACTTACCTCTGCAGTGTTGCCTTGACATGGTAGTATCAAGTGTAGATATCACTGAGGGTGGAAGATTGAGGCTGACATCAGCATACGGCATCCCTAATGGCTGGAGATTATATGGAATGCTGGTGGCGTCTTCGTTCCCAGGGATAGTGTCGGTTGATCGCAACTGCTTTGATATTGATTAAGAGCATTGTTGAAAGTGTTTCCATAATTATCTTCACCACTAAGCCTTGAGTATGGAATCAAGAATGCTGGTTGTCCCAAGAATGCGATGCTAACGTAATCTGTACGACTTTGATCTTCTTCGCAAGGGTTTGTGCATTTCTTGATTTCCTTCTCACCTTCTAACCCGAACCGTAACCGCCCATCCGCTAAGCAAAGCACTAATCTTTCCTCCATCATTCACTCTTTGTTCCATCGACCCTCTCTTACCACTGTCGTTCATTGTCACTTCTAAGGTCTCCTCCCTATTCGCGGGGTAATTCACCTATGTCTACTGAAACCGCGAAACGCATGGCGAAAGGATGAGCACGTCACTCATTAAAGCATCCTCAGCACCCCTTCCGTGAGCGTTCCTGACACTGCTCACAGATCGTCGGGAAGAGGCTCCTGTAGATAGGCCGGTGGGATTGACAGGAAGCTTTGAAACGGCGATTTTATCTGAGGCGTCGACTACGTCCAGCGTCAGAAGACAGAAGGGAGGAAAAGCTGCCGGATCAGCACTGTGAAAATATCACGGAGGCTGGGCGAACGACACAGCACCCACGAACGCCAGCACTTCACCACCACTACTATCAAACGCCCTTTCCGACTCTTAATATCACTCTCACCCATCCCAGCTGTGCTTCCTCTGAATACATCATAATGGTAATGGCACGGTCGCGCTTCGGTGCCTTCGGGGCTACTGCATCTTGGTTCGGCGTCTTGCTTCTCGTTGTTGCCTTCCTCACGTTATGCCAACCCTCGCTCGCAGCCGAGAACAAATACGTACAATCTACTACGAGTGACGGGCAGACGGTGTCCCTCCTTGATAATAGAAAACCAGCGCTCTACACCCAGAATTTTGGGGACTGCCTGGGCAGTTCTCTGATCAACGTCACCCGTTTCGATGCCGCTTACTACAAGGATAATATGACGGTCCTTTTCCACTTACAGGGTAATACTGCGGTCCGGAATGAGAGTTTAATGAGTACGAGACTCTATCGGAAACTTTTGGGGGCTCTAAGCTGACCGCCAACAGTGTACATTGGCGTCTTCGCGTACGGCCAGAGTCGATTCCAACTCGCCTTCAATCCATGCAATGCGAACATTGCCAGGTATGATCCACATCTCGCACACACTTAGAGCCTGGTTGTTCCTAACAGCGTCGTAGCCTATGTCCCATGAACGCAAGCGTTCCAATCGAGGCCAACGGCATCATTCCAGTCGCCCAGTCAGATGTTGCTAACATCCCGGAGATTGCACTTAGCATACCAGATTTCGAGGGGCAAGCCATTTTGCGGATTTTTGCCAACTCGACTAAGTCGGAGATAGGCTGTTACTCAGCCCTGGTCACGAATGGATCGACCTTCTCCCATCCTGCTGCTGTGGGGTCTGTTATTGGCATCTTCACGGTCGTCGCGATCATAGCATCATTCTTGACGGCTGTATATGGAAACCATATTCCTACCGTTCGAAAGCACTACGCACATTCACTGTCCGTTTTAGTTGTCTTCTCCGTCCTCCAACACGTTTTCTTCACCGGCGCGCTCTCGATGAACTGGCCAAGCGTACTACCAGCGTTTTGGAGTAACTTTGCTTGGGCAAGTGGCATGATCTACAGCGAGTCCATGCAGAACTCGATCAACCAGTTAATTGGATCTAACAAGGGCAATACCAGTATGGTGGGAGCAGCAAGCTCGGGATCAGCGCTAAATGACCTGGGCGGCGGATTCTCAATCCAGCAGATCTACAAGCGATCAATTTACAGTCTATTCCACCGAGACATGAACATTGCAAGTCACGTGAAGGACGCACTCACATCAGAACGAGTAGCACACGCTCTCGCAAAGAGAAGTCTCGCCAACTCGACGGACGGGTATTCTTGGTATGGATCTCCCGTCAAGCCCGGTTTGCCATTACCTGGAAACTTCTCTGGATTTGCCGGGACTTTAGCCGAAGAGGACATTCCAGCTTCGAATGCTTTCATGACCGCTTTCCTTTGGCTTCTGATTGTCGTTGCTGTTGTTGTTGGTTGTATAGTCGGGCTCAAATGGTTACTGGAAGGCCTCAGTCGGACCAAGCTAGTCAAGACTGATCGGCTTGCATACTTCAGGGCTCATTGGCTTGGCTTCACGGCTCATGCTTTCCTTCGATTGATGCTGATTTCGTTCTTCATGATGATCTTCCTGGCGCTGTTCCAGTTCACTTACAGGCTTTCTGCTGGCGTCACAGTGATCTCGGCAATTGTCTTCATCGCGTTCCTTGCAGGAATCCTGACGTTGGCTGGATATGCTTGCTATTACAGACTTCGCTTCGGACGCTACGCTTCGGAACCAGATAGGCTTAACATTGAAAAGAGGAAGGTCTGGAAGGTTATTCCGTGGTATGGGTTCGTCAGGGAAAGTCAGAGGGAAGAGGAGAAGAACGCGCACAAGATCCTCAAGGGTTCCCTGCCATGGTGGAGGGTTCATTATGTCGACTATGATTCACAAAGGTTGTCGGTTCATGAAGACGAAGATTACCTGCAAAAATTCGGTTGGCTTGCAGCTCGCTTCAGGCGCACGAAGTGGTGGTTTTTCCCCGTTTGGATCGTCTATGAATTTGTAAGAGCGTGCTTTTACGGAGGCGCTGCCGGCCATCCAATGACTCAAGTCTTTGGTCTGCTCGTGGTGGAAGTTACTGCTTGGATAGCTACCATTATTCTGAAGCCCTTTGAGGGCGCTCGGCTGAACGCTCTGATGGTCTACCTCCTTGGATTCAGCAAAGTTGCGACCTTGGCTCTATCAGCTACCTTCGACCCCCGCTTCAACTTGGGTCGCATAACTACCACGGCTATCGGTATCGTCCTCATCGTCATTCAAGGCATCCTGGTGATAGCTCTACTGATTGCTATTGTTGTTGGTGCTGTTACCAGCTACATGTCTGTCACTCGCAACCGCGAGGAGTTCAGACCTCGCAGTTGGGCTGGGATGAGGCAGAAGTACTTTGCGCATATCGACCAAGCAGCAATGGACCTCCCGCCTCAGCCCCCACCGAAGCCAGAAGAGCCAAAGGAACCTTACTTCGCGGTCTCTACTGTCCGCCGATGCCCCAAGATCGAGGACGAAGATGAGGACTTTGTTGGGGACATCAACGACCCACATGCCTCACGGGTCTCGGTGACTGGTGCGGGAAAGACGAGCAGGGCCAATAGCATGAGGTCTCAGATGAGCCACTCCAATGTACCATTCGGTGCGAGAGTCCACCGAGCGAGCTGGAGCAGTAGGGACTTTAACAGTTGGCACGAGTCTGATGGGCGGACTTCAGAGGCGATGCGAAATATGCAAGCGATGAGAAGCGACAGTAGCCTGCGAGAAACCCCGCAGAGATCTCGAGCTCCAAGCAGGGCAGGAGCGATGGACGTTGCGAGGACGAGGAATGGGAAGGAAAGGGAATCGGCTGCGATGGAGATCACGGAAGAAGAGCAGAGGACCGGGCCCGCATCCTGAAGGGATGGAGTGGGTTTTTCTTGACGAATTCATGACTGCTATTGGTATCAGCGGAGTAGGGGGCACAACTCGACATCCGTCATTCTTCATTTACTCTGAGCCAAAGCCCGCGACCCCATGTCCCGAACGTCTTCCTTACTGGCATCACCTGCAGGACTGCATCTCTCTTCGGCCCATAACGCTCTAATACACCTTGTTATCCACGCGACATATTAGCATTCGAGCATCCTTCCTCGTCCGACAGAGCGCTCATCGCAGCTAGTCTTTACATTCGCATTAAGCTGCATCCGTTCGTGTAGTTTATTTTGAGTCATTCATCATAAAGGCATCACAGGCGCTTTCCCTTCAGTTCTCTGCTCCCATGTCCCTGCCTCACAACTAAACTCTTTCACGGACCGCCTTCCCTGCATTTCCGTCTGGTAGCGGCGCTGGCGTCTGGTATGTTGTATGTTATCGCGTACGATGGCGGGGGACTCCAATCATGTATCGCCATTCGCTTTTCAGCATTCTTCCTTAGTCTGTTCTAGATGTGCGGTGTGGGGGGTTGTGGTTTAGGTTGGTCAGGCCGGTTAGGTCGAGTCAGATATATCTAGAACGGGGAACTCCATGCTGATGATTCGGTTCGTCGTGGATCGATCGTGTGAGTGTATACGTGTCTGAGGGACCCGCACCTTCCTTGAAATGCCACCGCTTTGTTCCCACTTTCCGCCCGCTTCCCATCCTTAAAGATAGTCATTCCTCCATCGAGCGTGTTAGATTAAACCGTCGAGAAGATCATCCCCACGCACAGCCCCAACGAAACATGGTCACAGGTCATAACTCGTATCCATCTCTAAATCTCTATCTAACTGAACAGCGACACCCACCCACCACACTTACTCTCCCGAAACCTAACGGCCTCCACCCTCCAAAACCCCCAGTACCCCTCTTCATTCCCCAGCACTCCACTCCTCCCTACTCTATATGCACCTTACTCCCCACTTCCCTACCCAACCCCCCTTCAATCCCTCCCCCACCCTCCCAACCGAAGGCAACCAACCAACCAACCAACCAAACCGAGCCAAACCGAGTCCTAAGCCTCCAACCGCAACCGCTCCAACAGCTCCTCGATCTTACCCAACAGGATCTGATAATCCAACGCATCAGTCGCGCACTCGTCGCCCGCGATCTCGCCGTCCAGCGTGCGGACGACGGCGTCGGCGGTCGGGCTTTTCTCAGCGAGGTCAATTGCTTCGTCTTCGGGGACGTGGGTGGTCGCGTTGGTGTGGGTGTCGGCGTCGGTGATGGGAGGAAGGAGGGCGTCGACGTTTTGGTCGAGGAGGTCGTCGATGCCGGAGTCTTCGAAGCGAAGGCGGAAGCGCTCGGAGAGGTAGTAGCGGATACTGTGATCTTGTCAGCCCTGGTTGTTGCGTTCGGTGCGTGGTCACCGCCTGGATGCGGCAAGGGAGAACGAGACGGGTTGAGAGGGAGGAAGAGGGGGTTACATACTCGTCCAACAACTCGATGCTATCCGTCTCCTGTCTGCCTTTGATCCGCGCCGCGCTTTCCTTGATCAGGTCGGCGAAGTGGTCCTCGTCGATGTAGTACTCTAATCGGTAGGCGACGTATCGCGCGCCGAACTCTTCGAGTCTCGGGACGCGCGTGAGCCAGCCGGCACGGATGACGTCGTAGATGTTGATGGCTTCTTCTTCTTGCTCTTCCGTCTCGGCGCCGTTTACTCCCTGCTGGGTAAAGGTATGCGGCATGGCGCCGTTGCCCAAGGTGCTGATGACCACGGTCGCTTTGACCTTCAGCTTCTCGATCAGGAGGAGATCGGCGGCGAAGAGGACGTCGACGGCGATTTCGAGTGGGATGTCCGCTCGTTCGGTGTAGAGGAATGTCAGGACTTCTTCGAGCACCTCGGGCGAGCAGTCGATGGGGACGATTTGCAGGTGCTCGGTTGTCTGCGCTTCGCGGAAGGAGGAAGTGAACATGGTGAGGAAGAATTCGGATCGGATGAGCATGGCGCGGTGGGCGGGGAATAATATAGACTGCCGTACCGTGCGGGTTCGGGAAGGAGAGCGGGAGGTGTGGGAAGTCGGGCCGACGGGTATCCCGTTCAGTGGGCCTAAAGTGTTTCGCGTTGGTGGAGTTTCGGTGCCGTTCAATGCATCCCCTATATCGCCGCTTTCTGCAACTTCATCTGCCTGCAGCAGTACGTCTGCAAAGACACCGTTGGCGCGAATCCATCGGACCAGGTTGGCCTTACTGGAGTCCACGATGATCTTATGCCGCAGCACATTGTCTCGAAACCATGTATCCAGTTGATCTCGCCCTCTTTCGATCTCCTCGGTTCTCCGCTGACGGGCTAGTCGTCGATCACCGCTTTCGAGAATACCCTCCCACAGAGCTCGAATTTCCAGTTGTCGGCTCAACTTGTCGATCCCTTCAAGCACCTCTAGTTCCGTATAACCTGTTCCGGGGCCTCCACCTATATCATTCGGGACTTCACCCAAGTAGATGTAACGTATTGCGATTTCGAACGCCTGAGGTGGGATTGTGATTGGTAGCTTCCATGAAGTGGTTTCGGGGGATGTGCTTAGTTTCTTCCTGAAGTAGGGTGACCTTGCCGAGAGGACGAATTTGTGAAGATGGAAAGATTGATCGGTAGTGGCGACGGTGATGTCGGAAGTTTGAGGATGATCACGGGTGAGTAACGAGGTAATGTGTGAGGCCAGGGGTTGCAAAGGATCTGTCGATTTCGAGTAATCGTACTGTAACAGCAGGTTACGTATTCGGTCGGTGAGTGCGTTGTATAGACATCTGCATCAGCAAACATCAGCCCATTTTTCAACGAGGTTCAAAGTATTCAACCATAGCATACCTCTCGCCCTGGTATGTGTCTAGTTCACACAGCGCGCCAGATTCGAGGAGTAACCGCACGATCTCGTACTGCCCACAAAGACTAGCCTTGTCAAACGTGCGGTTAGTCCTGCTCTACCTCGGGCAGTATATGCAGCTTCCTTCGGAACTTTCTGGCCGGGCTTGCGTCAAGGCCTCTCCAAAGCGTGCCCTCGATGTATCAAGAGATCTGCTCACCAATATCAATGGCGTGTAATCAAATGCGTCTCTCGCGTTGATGTTGGCACCCCCCGTAATCATTTCCTGGCATACTTTTAGATCGCCTCCTCGACAAGCTTCGCATAGCTTGTTGAAGCTTTCGCTGAGGTCGAGCGGGTTGTCTTCTTTCAGTCTCCCATCCTCTATTAACTTCTTTTCCTCGTGAAGACTAGCCTCGAGCTGATCTTTTCGAAGTATCATATTGACCTGGCTCCGTTTCTGTGCGATTCCATACGTTGGCAGCAAGGCGCTATTAAGGGATTCCGCCTTAGTTATGTCGTCTGTCATGGTGGCGGATGCTCTTTATCGATAAGGTCACCTGACTGTCGTTGCTCTGGTAACCTGGCGAACATAACATTGGAGTCCAACTATGCGCCCAGAACTACAGCACCAAAGCAGAAGACCCAACACTCACCGCCGTCCTCAATGGAACTTGTCTAATCTTTCGTAAAGTCTGCTCTCTCTAAATAGAAAACTCTCTCACAGAGATTTTCGACGGGAAACTTGACAACATGCCAGAATCCGAGAAATACGAAGTCTTGGAAAAGATTGGCGAGCAGACATTGACTTGTTTAATATCAATCATTTGCTAACATATTGATGTAGGCCATGGCTCCTTCGGCATTATACGAAAGGTCAAGAGGAGATCTGACGGCCACGTAAACATCCGCCTATATCAGCTTGGTGACAATGGATGCTAACATCTGGTGAAGATTTTATGTCGAAAAGAGATCAACTATATCCGCATGTCGCAAAAGGAGAGGGAGCAGCTCCATGCCGAATTCTCCATCCTCAACTCGTTGCATCACCCAAACATCGTGGGCTACTACCACCGTGAGCACATCAAGTCTTCTCAAGACCTTCACCTTTATATGGAGTATTGTGGCGGAGGCGACCTAAGCCAAGTGATCAAGAGATTGCATCAGAAGCGGGAGTATGCCGATGAGGAATTTGTGTGGGGCATCTTCTCTCAACTGGTGACCGCGCTGTATCGTTGTCATTATGGAGTCGATCCGCCGGAAGTTGGTAGCAATGTGATGGGTCCAGGGAACAATGCAGCGAATCCGTTGAAAGGCAAAGAAGGTAAACCCATGATTTTGCATCGTGACCTGAAGCCGGAAAATGGTATGTGTATATCTCCAGCTGACTTTCTCTTCCACGAACTGACATGACATATATGAAGTCTTTCTTGGAGCGGACAATTCAGTCAAGCTCGGCGATTTTGGACTCTCGAAGCTCATGCAATCTCACGACTTTGCTTCAACGTACGTCGGGACACCATTCTATATGTCACCTGAGATCTGCGCGGCCGAACGATACACGCTCTACTCGGACATTTGGTCCTTAGGATGTATTATGTACGAGCTGTGTGCGAAGGAGCCACCCTTCAACGCAAAGACGCACTTTCACCTCGTCCAGAAGATCAAAGATGGAAAGGTTGCGCCGTTGCCAGGCATATATTCCGCCGAACTGCAGAAAGTCATTTTCAGCTGTCTCAAGACGAATCCAATGCTTCGGCCCAACACCGCCGCGCTCCTTAACCTACCAGTCGTCAGGCTGATGAGAAAAGAGAGGGAAGTCGTCGAACTGGGGAAAGTGCTCAAGATAAGAGAGGAGCTAGCGGCACGGAAGTTGGAGGAAGTCGAAGATCGTATTGCACACTTGGATGCAGAGAAGGAGAGGATGAGATACGAATTGGATGCAAGCGTGCGACGAGAATGGGAAGTCAAGGCAAGGTTAGAGATCGATCGGCAGGTGCGGGTCGAATTGGAACGACTGCACAAGAGATTTGAAGTCGAGGTCCGCGAGCGGGTCGAAGCAGAAGTACCAAAGCAACTTCGAGCTATAAACGCTTCAAAGCAACCAGCAACGGAGCTCCGGGACGAGATGGCCGGATCGTCTGTGAGCACGAGTGGCGACACCGACTTCCCTTCAACTACCGACCTCAGCGAGCTTTCAATTGAGTCACCCACGTCGAACAAGTCAAACCCGCTGAAACGGAGTACTCGCTCCGCTCTCGGTCGATCCAGAACCATGTACGACTCCCCGATGGACGTACAGATGGGTGAACCGTCGCCTATATCGATCGCTTCTCTGTCACTCTCCCCTCGCCGCGCGGTGCCGGCAACGTCTGGAATCGGAAAGAACATCTTCGCTGCGGCAGCGGAACAGAAGGCGAAATGGGAGCCACAACTCGCCTACTCCGACGACGAAGAGGACGAAGTACCGGACCTACCATCACCCACACGCACCAAGATATCCAACGATCCATTCAAGGTCCAACCACGTCCGGGCATGCTCCGAACCAAGACTGCCCCTCCCAAAAAACTGGACACTCAGGTCAACTTGTTCGCGAAGGCGTCCTCAAAGCTACCTTCACAGCCATCCATACCGAAGAGTCCCTCGCAGCCGAACATCCGCTCCGCCGCCCTCAACGACAAAGGCCCTACGTCGCCTAATCGACGCTTGTCCAAGATCCCTTCCTCAGCCGCACTGGCCATGGATTCCGGTTCTCCGGTCCGGAAGGCACCCCCGAGACCTAAGATAGTTAAGCCACTCGCGGGCGGCGAGGACATGTTCAAGGCGGTCATGCAGAAGAACCTGTCCATGGGTGGACGAACGCTCGTGGAGCTGGCACAGGCGAGAGCAGGCGGGAGACCTCTGGAAGACAGCAGGGAACCAGCAGATGGTGTTGACCTAAAAGGAAAAAGACAGACTCTGGTGGGGGGCGGGATCAAGATTGCCGCTGGGCTGGCACATACTAGTCCGGTTCAGTGGGATAGGGATGCTGATGACTTGCCGAGTCCGTTTCTTCGGAGGATTCGCCCGGATACGAAGAACAGTCGATGATGCTCTATGAAAAGCTGGATTGAAGTGCAAAGGGCTGGATAGGGTTTCTGTTTCCTAATTCGGCTTTCCTTCAGCATGTTATCGGTGACGGTAGACTTTTGGGCGTTTTCTCCACGAACATTTGTTCGCCGGGCGTTTAGTGTTGACCATGGAGGCATGGCATTCTGTATGAGGTAGCACGAACATTCAACGTTAACAAAGAGAAGGAACCCTGCACCGTGAAGCAGGCAATGGTAATGGTAACTGTAGCTCTATTTTCTATGAGATCCGTTTAAGTTCCCAAGGAAGTCTCCAAGATTTATCCTAGTCTCCCTTGATGAATGTTTATTACATACTCGAATGCATATCCCCACCATACTGTACTCTGCGGATCATAGTGCGATCGCAGTCCTGCACCGTTCGAATTCCAGCAAGACCCATACTCACGTCAAGATCCTAATTCGCCGGTCAGTAACCGGATTGTACTCCAATGAATAAGATGTGTATATGGCAGGACAGGACTGCTCACAGCAAGGATGCCTTGAAGTGCTTGCTTGGCACCATTCTTGCCTCCAATTGCGAAGCCGTACACAAATGGACGGCCGACGAGCACAGCCTTGGCACCTAAACAAAGAGCTTTGATGACATCGACACCAGTCCTGATACCAGAATCGAAGAGGACGGTCATCTTGTCGCCAACAGCGTCGACAATCTCCGGTAATACCTCTAAGCTTCCAATAGCTCCGTCTAACTGGCGACCGCCATGGTTACTAACCACAATCCCTTGCATGCCGACCTCGAGAGCCTTCTTCGCATCTTCTACGTGCTGAATGCCCTTCAGTACGATAGGACCGTCCCAGTGCTTCTTCAACAACTCGAGTTGGTCCCACGTGTGCGCCGCTCCAGAAAAGACGTCCGCTGCCCATGCGCGGGATGCGCCCAAGACGTCGTCCTCGACTTCTTTGCCGGTACCCTCTTTGAACTTCGCGCGGAAGGCCGGGTCACTGAAGCCCGTTTGGTTCCCAATGCCAGAAGAGAAGGGGATAAACGCGTTGTCGAGATCCCAGGGTCGCCAGGAAAGCGCCCACGTATCAAGTGTTACAACCAGGACCTTGAAACCGTTGTTCTTAGCACGGTGCAATAACTGGTCTTATATCAGTCAAAGTTTAGTGAGTCCGTAAAGTGAGGATTGTTGACTGACAGAGATGGTAATCTCGTCGTCTTGGGGCCAGTAAAGCTGAAACCACCTGTGCCCATCGCCACTGGCTTTTGCTACGTCCTCGATGCTACTGCTGCTTGCTGTCGACAATATGTATGGTATTCCTATCTCAGCCGCGATCTCGGCAACGCCAAGTTCCTTGTCTTGGTGAAAGATTGTCTGCACGCCCACTGGAGCGACCAGGACCGGGCTCTCGTAAGTCTCACCGAATAATTCGATCTGAAGGTCACGGTGGGTTGTAGGACGCAACATGCGGGGAATCATCTACCTCGTCCCAAGATCAGTAATCGGGACACCAGGCACATGCACGATGCCAGCAGAGCGCTTGACACGTGTCGCTTTTTTAATTTTTACCTTCCATTGCCTAAAAGCCAACCGGTTCGCATCCATGGTTGCCCTCTCACCGGCACCTCCAGCAACATAATTGTAGCTCCTAGCTCCCAACGTCTTCTTGGCTTGCTCCTCAAGCTTGTTTGGATCAGTGGTCACTGTTGGAAGGATGTTCTTAAGCAGACCATTGGTGTAAATTTGCATCTGATAAGCACCATATTTGCGCGGTGCTTCGGCATCTGGTGGGTGCTGTACCCTTGACATGATGACAAGGTGGAGATACTATCGGCGTGCTGTTTGCTGTACGTAGTTCGAAAGACGACGATTGCTTGCAGGGAAAGAAATGCCTCAATCCGTACAAGACCGCAGAGCTTTGTGTCTGTCCAGGTTCTAGTGAGGTGATTGTAATTGGGTCCTACTCCTTCAAGTGTTATCGTCGTCGAGGTGAATACAGTACTGGAGCTCCCGGCCGAGGTAGTTCATGGCAGCTGATTTGACCGAGGTACTTGATAGCTTCCATGGATGGGAGTGTGAACCCTTCTTCTCCATTACCATCAGTTGCGCTTCCGCGAGAAAGACCGCCTGATTGTTGAGTTGTCTCTGAGCAGGCGCTGATCGCGGTAAGTAGATATGAAATCTTTCGCTGTGCGCACCGCGTCGAGCTTTGCTGCCGACATCGTATATAGATGGTGGGGTTTGACAAGGTGAGCTGATGCATATCATGCTTGAATCCGGGAAAGATCAATGAAGAGACACGAATTTGTACGATGGTATGGTAGCTCCCTGTTTGAGTGTGGGTAGCGGAATGTTTGATCTTGAAAGTCAAGACTGTAAGCGGACTCCCTACATCCCAGCACTCCACCATCATGCGATCCCTAGGATGGATGCTACAGCGTTGGTCGGAAGGACCGTCTAGGGTTGGGAGCACAACTATTACAGCATGCAACCTTTGGCTTGAAGCTCTGACGTCACGTGCCAGGTGTTACGGCCGCCATGACTCTTGGAGAGACAGGATTGTTTACTCCGCAGTACGCTCAGATATAGAATTTGAAGCTTGGCTCACTTATGCATTTTGCCCTATATGCCACAATTTCGAGCTTCTTTCTTTCAAGCTATCCGTGACCACCAACGGCTCTCTCTCCCTCCTCTTTTCTCCTCTCCCGGTAACCTCATGTGGTCGATTTCCTTCGAGGTCACGTTTCTCCACTCCTCTACAGGTATCCAGCCTATGTAAGCCCGGTCTCCGAATCCTCCAATCCAATACACCTCTTCCACTACCAGTCTCACCCAGTAACTCTCATGTATGCTGTTCCCCGGTAACCAAGCCTTTGCGTCTGGATGGTGTCTCGTGAAACACTTTGCGATAGCCTCATCTTCGACCACCCGCGGACCGATTGTTTCCAGGTGTCCCAGCAACGAGAAGCGTGGTAGATTCGCAGGGGAGAATTTGTAAGGGTCGCGCGAGGGGCGACGTTGGGATGGTGCATGCCACCGCAGAGCGAGGGAGATGTTGCTGCCGGCGTCCGCGTTCTTGAAACTAGTCGCGATCCCGATCGCTAGGATCGTTGGATTGCCTGTCGCCGGCTCACAATCGGCGTAGTAGTCCATGAGTCCAATAGGCAAACTTTGAACCCCAGAGGGTCGATTCTCCATGGCCGAAAGGTCATCGCTCGATGGGCTGTGGTGTTGGGAGGGGAAGACGGTGGAAAGGGTAGCGATGGAGGAAAGACTTAGGATTCGACGAGCCTGTACGGCGGATTCATGAACCGTAGGAATTCTGAAGCCAGTGTTGAAGGGTTCGAGAGGATTAGCAAAGAGGTGTTGTGGGGCAAGCAGGGAAGACGAGACAGCGAATGGGAAAAGCAAGAATGGTAGAGTCCCAAGGCTGTGCATTATGGTCTTGTCAACCGAGGGTAAGAGGGGATGTGCTTCAAAGAGGCATGGGCGGTCAAAGAAGGATGTATATACAGAAGACGTCGGTGTTTCTGTTCGACCAAAGTTACTCAACAATGATCACATGCGTCCCGAATCGATAAGGCAACATGACTAAGCTATCCAGTGTTCCTCACGCTAGCCGTTCCTGGACCTCATAATGACAGAGACCAAGCACTTAACATACTACATGACTAGTGGAACTCCGTCCATGTAGGTACCTACCTTACTGGTGCACAATAAATGCCTTTTGAGTGTGTGCGGTGGATCTAAAGACAGTAAGGTAAAGCGGAGGAGTGTTTGCTGGTGCAAGTATCAGCGTTTGGTTCAACTCACCAGGGCTTTGACCCCTCCCGAGCGGCTGAGTCATCGGTCGGCTCCACCGACCACAACTGCAACACAACCTCATCGTAGCAAACACCAAACGCATCAAACGCAGCTCACTACCAACTCCTGTAAGTCGCCTGCACTTATCTACACCTGTGCCTCCCTCTGGAATGCCTATCTAGCCATCTCAAGGCCTGGCAGCACGATATCCTTTTCGCTCAGCCAGCTAACGTCAACCTCGCCACAGTAGTCAAAACCGAACGAACTCTTAAACCGTTAAAAATCCACATAAGAACAACCCGCAAACATGGGTAAAGTTCACGGATCCTTGGCTCGTGCTGGAAAGGTCAAGTCGCAGACACCAAAGGTAAGGCTGTTCGATTTGGCGAAACTTTGGAATTCGAGGCTGCGGCTGCCTCTTGGACCAACGTCAAGCTGAGTTTTGCGGCGATATAAGGGAGCTGCATAGATATGGCAGGGCTAACGAGGTATTTGCATTCAGGTCGAGCCACAAGAGAAGAAGAAAACTCCCAAGGGCCGGGCGAAGAAGAGAATAACATACACCCGCCGGTTCGTCAATGTCACCATGACCGGAGGCAAGAGGAAGGTATGGGAACCCCGCATTTCAGGATTATTCTTCGTCCATGCCCGGTTCAAGTACTGATGGTTCTTTCGTAGATGAACCCGAACCCGACTACATAAACAATTCGAGGAATGGTGGGGACGGATGGCGGTTTCGATATGCTTGGAAGGATACCGGAAGGGTGGTCTTTCTTTGGCTTGTATCTAGGCCTCTAGCAGAGACTTCATCAAACACGGAGACTTGATCTCGCTTCTCTGTGCTTCGTGACCTGGTGTACTTCATTCGTGCTTTGGTATCGTTACAAGCCGTCATTGTTTTCTAATGTCTGCCAAAGCTGATCCCCGAGATGATGTTGGATTCCTCAACGCGGAGAAGATGATCTAAGTCCTGACGTATGGTCTCTATAAGTTCTATCCATGGTTTCACGGCAGTAGAGCAGAAACAGTGCTACGACCGAAGGATACTGCGTCTGTTTGGGATCCGTTTGACACTGTTACTCTCGACAGATCCAGCTACACTACTACAGGAACTTTGAGTCTGATGCTAATCTATTTGGGTGGTAGTGGTACATGAGCTACTCCTATGAGAGGATCTACTCTTGATAGCGATATCGAAGCAAAATATAAGAGACTTTCAGACGGTCGACAGGAGAAAACCGAGTATGCAAAAGCAATGCGACGAAGAGCAAGAGCACAAGCAACCGCCCTAATCCTTTATATTGCAAGCAAATATTCTGAGTAAATCAAGCAATATCCAGATGATTCAGATCTCCTCTCACGGCCAATCTTGACAGTGCGTGCACAATCATCCCTCAAACCTCTGAGAACTTGTGCTCAGTCTCAGGCGCGCGCAACAAGACTCAGCACGATCGGTCCGTACCCTTCAGTCTGCTGAATGTCGAGCAAGTTTCTGGTTGCCAGGGCCAGAACGTGATGTAGGGCCTGGGCCGCGACCATCTTGACATGTTGCCTTGGCGGTAGAAGGTCTTCGAACTTGACAGTCTTCTTCCTTGAAATGCCGCCCTCGCGTTGCTCCTCATCGTCATCATCTGGAGGAGGTTCGGCACCGATCTGCGCCTTGACGAACTCTAGGAAGTTCGAGCTTTCTTGGTCGAGGGTTGCCTTCATCCACGGGGATGATGCCGCAGTCTGGAAGTCGGTAGCCGCACCAGGGCCATAAAGCTCGAAACCGTCAGAGTCTCCGTGATCGTCTGAAACGAAATGACCGCCGAGGAAGTCAGTCTCGTCGCCTTGCCTGGGGAGCTCAAGACTACTCAAGCGTTCCTGGCCACGACCCAACAGGGGGCTTGCACTTGTCATGCGACTGCCTCGTCGACTATGAGCACCCGTTGGACCGCCTTCGACTCTAGGCGCAGGGCTTGGACCGCCGGCGCTGGTAGGAAAGCCACCCATGCTTGTAGGGAATCCGCGACCTCGTGCAACCGAAGACGCAACGCGTGACCCTTGCGCAGAGGCGGTAATGTTCCATGGCATCTGAGAGGAGATATCTTCCAGTGCAGGCGGAGCCTCACGACCGACCTCAATACCCTGGTCGTTGTCAGTCCGTCCACTATGAAAAGGACGAGGATCTACTCACATCATCGTCGAAGATTGGCATCATTCCACTGTCGTCGAGCGCTAAATCCTGCCCGCGCCCGATCTGCTCGCCGTTGTCTTCCCTAGCACGGACACGTCTCTCCTCGCTCTCAGAGCTTTGACCTGCTTCTCCAGCGCTTCTGCTTCGCTTCCGACCCGCCGGTGCACTTTCGAAACCTCTGAGCGCTTCGATCAGTCTATCACCAGAAAACATGTCCAGCGGATTCTCCAGCTTTGACATGCCCATGCCAAAACCAACACCACCGATACCTGCGCCCATAACCCAGAATGCTGCGTTCTTCTTGGCCTGAGCGTTGACTCTGTAGTGTTGTTTGGATCTCGCAACGCTAGCCATATTCGTCAGGTAGTTGTTGTTCCATTCAGCAAGATCAGAATTTCGAAGCTCTTGCGTCTCATCCATCTCTAAGACTTTTGTCGCTCTCCTTCTTGATTGTAATGGAGCGCCTGCAGACTCTGACGTAGGCTCTTCTGCTTCAGGGGCTTGAGGAGATACCAAGAGGGCCGCACCTGCACCTGGGACAGCTGGAGGTCCGAGATGGGGGAAAGGCTCAGCTTCTGGTAAGGCCATGTCATAATCGTTGCCTAAATTCGGCATCTCCATGTCAAAGTCTATGGGACGGTCAAGCTGATTTGATTAGCATCTCTTTGCATTTGTATTCCAAACAATGAAAACTTACCTCGAGTTGTGCCATAGCCTGCAAGCCTTCCTCATGTTCCCGTCTAACCCGACCACTCGCGGCAGAGTCTCTGCTGAGTCTGCTTCCGCCCACGCCCGTGGCGAACTGTCTCAGAGCTCTGTCTTCAGCATTGAGTTCGACAACATTTCCTTCTGCATCAAACTCGAAATCGACATCGGGAAAGAATCCTTCATCCTCGCCTTCGAACATCGGGGCGCCGATTCTACTCCCTCTCTGAGCTAAATCATCATCATCGCCCGCAATTGCGAATCCGCCAATCTCAGCTGCACCTCCTGTGTCGGAGGTTGGAATAACGAGACCGAAGTGGGGACCTTCAGCTTCTCCATGGCTTGACTGACTCGATAGTAGGGAGCGTTGTGACATCATGCTGGAGCCAAGGGAGGTAGCGTCAGATGAGAGGTCAAGAGCTCGGAAGGCTAGCTCAGGGAGGAAAGCCGGGTCGTCTTGCAACATAATCTGGTCCGGTCTATAATTCACGGATGAGCAGATGAACCAGATAGATGCCACATGCTTCTCACCTTGCTTTACCTGCTTCAGGGTCTAGCTGTGCGGTGCGCACAATCTTGAGGAGAGCTCTGATGTTACTCTGAGCAGTTTGCGCATCTGCGAGGACATACCCGCATTGCTGAGAATAGACACGTGAGATGCCGTAACTGCACATGTTAGACTGTGGTCGAGTCGATGGTTTGTGCATCACGCGTGTCTCAGTACTGACAGAAGATTACTCTGGAGCCGCAAAGCCATCGGAGCCTCTGGCGTGACGATATACTCGCAGGCCTTGGGGACGTCCACCTCAAGAATGGCTTTACGGTTGATCTTTTTCGAATGCGATTTGGTCCCCTGAGTAGCCACCAGCCTGTATCTTTCAAAACGCGAAACATGGAGACGAAGAGAGGTGGTGACATACCAGACTGTGCCCACCCCATACTTGCTCGATGTCAGGACTAAGAAGTATCAGCAGCAACATTCAGGCTTCTGAAGTATCTCTGGGCAAGGCTCCTGCAGGAGTTGATGGAGGCGCGCTTGCCTTCGTGACTGTAAAACATGTTGGTTGAGATGGAGAATGTGACAACGAATTTGATGACGCGAGTTTATAGAATCCGGAGGATCGAGCTGTGAAGGAAATTGGCGATGACAGGTTCAACGTGACGTGAGGAGGAGAGAAGTCACAGAACGAAAGCTAAGACGCGTCAAGATGGTGACGTTCTTAGTTTCAACCACGGTAGGGCTAATCAGATGACATCGAAATGTTTCCGGGCTTTCGATTCAAAACCGCTTCGAACCCTCTTTTGTTGAATGGTGAGCTTCCAGTCGAATCTGCTGACGACGTACTGGAGCCAGTGTTGGGGATACTAAACATGATCATACAGCTTCCGAAGGATTACAAGTTGCTTTATTGCAACTCAGATCAGGATAAGATGCCCAAAAGTTAGCCATAAGTGGACAATGCCCCTTTAGCCTCACTGCACTGGAAGCCTACCACACCTAGGTAAGGTAAGCTAATACTGTGTGTATTGCCGAAAGCCCTAATCAGCAAGGTAACTTGGTGTGCCGCCACACTAGCAGATTTGTGGAACATCATGACTCAAGCAAGCACTCCGTCATTGATCCATATTGTGGCCTCTGGTTCAAGATGTTGCGAGGTCAGAGACAAGCATTGATTCATATTTGAAACATTGGTTCTTTGCTCTTGTGTCAAGAAAGACAGTGTTGTTGCAGCAGACGTTCTTCAACTGTTGTCATGTATGTAATGCTTCACTGTACAGACAGTAAAGCCAAACGCGGTAGAGTTCTGCAGAAATTCACAGATCTTACCTTAAAGTGCTTCCTAGAATATTTAATGTCGGTGTCGATGACATTTGAGAAATATTTGCAACCTCTTCTTGTCTGAGAACCACACTCAAACACACATGACACCTTTCGAAGTAATAATAAAAACTAACCTCATCACTATCAAAGTAACAGACTCTAAAATCCAGTTCTAGTGTGCGGCTCCGCCCCCAGACAATTGCATCTACCTACAAAGAAGTTGGATTAGCTAATTAACACCCTCCCCCGAGAGTTCTGCTCTGCATACCCAACTTACAGTAAGAACCACCAATCTAGTTTCAGCCACTGAATGAGCTACAGCAACCTCAAGGACGCCTGTGCTGCTATTACACCCTCGTTACAAGCCAATCGGCGCAGCTACCGAACAAGCCAAACCACATCAGTTGGATTGCCAGTAGAGAGTCCAGTTGAAGGTCAACAATAGTCTCCAGGAAGATAACGGCTAGTGCAGTCATGGGAGCTGGCTTCAAGTAACCTGCCTTATATATGTCCGCTGGCAGCGTATCTGGAACCTTCGGATTGTACTCTTTTGAAACTCCTTGAGCTCGAAACCGGAATGAGCGCATCTGCAAACACATCTGAGCAGGTCTGGGCGAACCCTAGTCTCAATCCAAGCAACCGAATAGACAAGTTCCATCAGCTTTCTGACTATGAGTGGCGGACCGATGGATTATCGGAGATGTGACTCTTCTGGGAGAGAGCTTCGTAATATATCCTGGTTGTTTCGCCTCACATCCTTGAAATAATCCTCTCCTTCAGGTAATTCAGGATCATGCGCCCAGCTCAAAACGTCTACCTGGTTAGCGTCGCTGGATTGGAATCGTACCTTCCAGAAGACCTTGGGCTGGTCAACCCAGCGTGCACGTTTCACCAACTCGTTACGGGGCTGCTGCCAGGTGAAGACATCATCTTGATAGTGGTTGAGCGCAAACTTCTCGGTCTCGAGTCCCTGCTGAGCCCAGTATAATACTCCATCCTCGAGAGTGACTACAACTTTCATGACACGGATGGCGTTCCAGTAGGTTCCCACATATTCGATCAACGGTCGTGGCGAAGTGTTCCGTGTCTGTTCCTCGCGCAACTCATTTGAGACGTTGGGGTACCACTTCAGAGTCTCGGCGGCGCTGATTTCAGCTGCTTGCACGTAGTCATTAATGTCAGCGATGCCCAACAGCTCCTCAAGAACGAGCTGGCCGACCCAGTCAGGGCAGTCGTTCAGCGCTAATGAATTGGTCATTACCACTATCGCGCTGTTCGACTCAGGTAGTAGGTTGACAGCTGCCAGAGCACCGGGCATACTTCCTTGGTGGAATATCACCAGTCGGGATGAGCCTTTGCCTACGACGGGCATACCGTCCGGCATGAGCGGTGGATTGATGCCAATGTCGCCCATGGTTCCGGGAAGCTGGATCCTACCCCACCCCAGTGCATACGACGCTTCGTGAAGACTTGACGTATGCATCGGGATCTTGGCGGAGAACAGATGATTGACTTGTTTGAGACCTGAGTTGGGTGTGGAGGTCTTTCCAGTCTCAAACTGGTCATTTGCCGCGTGCAAGAATGCTTTGTAGAGCTTGAGAAGGTCTTTGACGCACGTCAGGACTCCAGCACTCGCACCACCAAAGCTCTCCTCAGTGGCTTTCACCATATGAATCCTCGTAGGTGTTCCGTCATCTAAGGTATTGTAAGATGTTGCAACGTTGTCGATCTCTTCGGTAGGATCGTGCAAGAAGGTTCTGTCCATTCTTAAAGGCCGAAAAATGCTGCGCTTGAGCATTTCAGCCCAGGTAGTGCCAGAGGTCTTGTCAATGATATGCCCTGCAAGCTCATAGCCAAGGTTGTTGTATTGAAACTGCGCGCGAAAGGGGTTGATGGGCTCTTGATCACTGATGAACTTCATGCTATCCTGAATATCTATCAAGTTGTTGTTATCACTACCAAGGTAGTAATTACCAATAGACATCCCCGTACGATGAGAGAGGACATCGGTCACGGTCGTCGCATTTCGCAGAATGTAATCTCGAGGTTGGAAGTCAGGGAGAATGTCTTTCAGGTACGTGTCCCAGTTAACCCTCTTCTCCTCAACGAGGATGCCAATAGCAGCACAGACCATGGCTTTTGTAAGTGAGCAACTAGGGAAAATGGTCTCTTCGGTCACGGGGAGCTTCTGCTCGACGTCTCGGAAACCGAAGTTGCCTTGGTAGATGATCCTGTCGTGGTGCATCACACCAATTGACAACCCAGCCGTGCCAGCAATCCCCATTATCTTTTTGATAGTGGGCTCAAGCGCTTCTAAGCGCTTCGTAAGGTCCCCCATTTTCGTCGACGGTGCAGAGGTCATCGGTAAAGGTGATCGCTCCAGGTTTCATTTCCTCGCCTGATGTTGGGAACCTATTATTACACATGTCAATGCGTTAGAAAGTGAATACTGTCAATAATATTATAACAAAAAATTTCAGTGTTTTTGTATTTTAATCCAATACACTCAAATACAGCAGCAATTACTAAACCTTTGCAGTACAGCTGGTCTAAGTGACTAAAGGTGCTGAAATCAAAGAAGCACTGTAGTCAAGTCAGCAGTGGAAAGTGCCTTGATGGACTCCGTTACCTTATAATATCCTCCCATTACCAATTATCCGTGGCTGTAACTGAGCGAAACCAGACGTGCCTTTTTTCATTGCCCCTAGCCTCAAATTACGACCGCCGGATGCCTCTCCAACTGGCGCCAGCGGGCGAGGCCGACCTCCCCAAGATCCTGGAAGTCCAGTATGCTGCCTTCGCTCAGGACCCAATAAATCGCCTGATGTTCCCCGTTCCCACTCCGCCTTCCACGTTTGAGAAGTCTCTCGATCGCGCACGTAGGGACATTAGCAACCCCGACGTTGCGTTTATGAAGGTTACGGAAACAGAGACAGGCGAGATCGTCTCCTTCGCCAAGTGGTATATCTACAAACACCAAAGGCCGGAGGAGGAATGGAATAAGGAGGAAAAGAGGGATTGGGGCGAGGGAACGAATGTGGAGGTGGCTGATACGTTTTTCGGCCTTCTCACTCGGAACAGGAGGAAGTTCATGGCAGGCGAGCCGTACTGCTGTAAGTTAGTGACGTCGCGAGGAAGGAGAATATGCACTAAACGGTGTCCGGCAGTCCTGAACCTTCTGGATACCTTGCCCGCACATCAGCGGCGAGGTGCCGGCACCAAATTGCTTAGATGGTGCGCTGATGTGGCCGACCAGTACGGACTGCCGATTTATCTCGAAGCCTCGCCGGCAGGCTACCATCTGTATCGGAAGTTTGGCTTCGAGGACGTGGAAAACATAGATATGGATCTTACCAGATGGGGAGGGGTTGGCACCCATCGCTTTGCCTGCATGATAAGGCCAGTTCATGATAGCAGAGTCCAACCCATTTGAAAGTGCGGGGAATTTTATAATGGAGAGTCTTCAAGTATACCGTGAGCACACCTATATGACGCCGCATAGTCGGCGAGCGGGTCGATGTCCTGCGAAGCTTTGTCTTGCGTACCCTAGCATATTCCCTCGAAAAGCTGAGAACCAGCCTGCGATGTCCAGAATCATATATTCAAGGGGTATCATTGGAACTGCTTCATGTACAGGCTCCAAATGCGCAGCCCTTCTTTGTGGTCAGGTCAGGGATGCAGGGCCCGTCCAGGACTCCGTTAGTGCGCCGACTTGGCTGCGGCTAAACGTGATCTTGAGAGCTCGGTATCTTCTTCTACCAAGGTGTGGTTTGCTATCCGTGATACTCAATGAACCCACCAACAATTGGACGTGGTCATGTAGGTTTTTGCAGCTGGAACAAAGCGGCTTGTACGACTCGAGGCAGTGGCCTCAGGTCAAGCTCTAGGACAACATAGTGGTGAAGGACTTCTCGGAATTCCAATGGCTTGTCTAGTATGTAACTCGAGTCCACCTGCGAAATGTCCTCGCTATTTAAGTCATGTATAGATCTTAGCCTACAAGTTGAGTGCCGGAGTAACTGTTCCAAGAGTATCGTTCGGTCTTGTTGCCATGGACCGACAGACTTTGATGCGCTCTCTGCGGTGGATACTCACTGTACTTTGAACATACCTAAGGTACCTAGGTAAGCAGACTGAAATGCAACTCATCTGGTGGAATTCTCTGCACTGGCAGGTTGGATCAACACGTGTAAGGCAAGAAGTAATAGACCGCTTATATGAGCAGCTACGTAGAGGGCTGCGCCTGCGTTCCATATGTTACCATAGCAACCGACGCGGGACTACTTTGGCAGAATCCCCTCCACCAGCTTGAGTATTCATCTACTATACCCGAGCAGAATTAATCAAATTTGTCACGGAGCTTCTGCTCTTCAAGCTCTTTCGATCAGCTGAAGCCATCCTCGAATCTTGATCGGCCTGCGCGTAGCATCACTACGCGCATACGTCTCGGGTATGGCGACCAGTATGCCCCGCTCACCGGGAGGAAAACTAGACTTCCCTCTCCCAGTCCCTCCTCCATTACTTCATACACGTTCCGGCAACGAACCTTATGATCGTCCGCGCACTCCAGTGCAGCATGGCTTCACATCGCCCTCGCAAACGCCGCAGGGAAGCCCAAGCAAACACAGAATGCCCCCGGGAGCAAACGACCTTCCCAATGTCTTCGACAATGCCATGAAGCTCATGCCAACCGGCCCGACCAAGGGTGGCCGTCAGCAGCTCACACCGAACTCGCCAAACAAGAACAGCTTGCCATTCGTTGACGACAGCACCAACAATTTCGACGAAAGCGTTATTTTCAAGGAGCATACGTCAATACTGGGGAGTCCTACGCGACAGTCGAACAAAGAGAACACCCCATCTGGCGTAAGACCACCGTACACCCCAAACCAGGCGGCGGTATCGCGTCAGGAGCCATATCAGCGCATGGAGCAAGGGGATCGCAGGGTTTACAATCCCCAGCGGGGGTTGACTGCGGAAGAGCTCGAGAAGCTACAGCTGCCTAAGGTGAAGCGGCTCGCAAATGTAACACAGCTCTGTATGGTCCCTAAAAATCCGTTGATCCTGAAACGGGCAAGGCTAATTGCATTGCAGATTTCCTTGATCACTATTTTGACCTTCTCAGCTACGTCCATAACCGCCAGAGCCGGCAAGCTCAGTTTCAAGCGCAGAACCCATCGCCTCCTGGAACTCCAGACGAGGAATATGATGCTGCATTACGCAAGTACTTGGGCAGGGAACGAGCGAACCTGCGCAAACGTCGCACAAGACTCCGTCATGGCGACTTCCAAATCCTTACGCAGGTCGGACAAGGTGGCTACGGACAGGTGTATTTGGCGCAAAAGAAAGACACGAAGGAAGTGTGTGCGTTGAAAGTCATGAGCAAAAAGCTGCTTTTCAAGCTGGACGAGATCAGGCATATCTTGACGGAGAGGGATATCTTGACTGCGGCGAAAAGCGAGTGGCTGGTGAAGCTGCTGTACGCTTTTCAAGATGATCAGAGCATATATCTTGCCATGGTAAGTATCCAATTCGCCCAGCGCTTTGGGGAGAGAGGGTTTCAACTCACTGCTGGATAGGAGTATGTTCCCGGAGGGGATTTCCGCACGCTGCTGAACAACACCGGCGTTCTTCACAACCGCCATGCGCGTTTCTACATTGCCGAAATGTTCTCCTGTGTTGACTCTCTCCACCAACTAGGCTATATCCACCGTGATCTTAAGCCCGAGAATTTCCTTATCGACTCCACCGGCCATGTCAAACTCACAGATTTTGGCCTCGCAGCTGGCATGCTAAGTCCAATGAAGATTGAATCCATGCGTGTCAAGCTTGAAGAAGTAGGTAGAATGGCCAGTCCTTTCGGCCGCCCAATGGAACAGCGCACGGTCGCCGAACGCCGTGAAGGCTACCGCTCCCTCCGTGGCCGTGAAGTCAATTACGCCAAGTCCATTGTCGGATCTCCCGACTACATGGCCCCCGAAGTCCTCAAAGGGGAACAGTATGACTTCACAGTCGACTACTGGTCGCTCGGCTGCATGTTGTTCGAAGCCCTGGCCGGCTATCCTCCCTTCGCCGGCGCTACAGTCGACGAGACCTGGCAAAACCTGAAGAACTGGAAGAAAGTCCTCCGCAAGCCGGAGTATGAGGACCCCAATTACTTTCTCAGCCAACGTACCTGGGACCTCATCTGTCGCCTCGTCGCGGCCAAAGCCCAGCGCTTTCACGGTCTCGGAGAGATCCATGCTCATCGCTACTTTGCGGAAGTGGACTGGACTCAGTTACGGATGCAGAGGGCTCCCTTCGTACCCGAATTAGACAGCGAGACTGACGCCGGATACTTCGACGACTTCAGCAATGAGGCGGATATGGCCAAGTACAAAGAAGTGCACGACAAGCAGCAGGCGTTGGAGAGTATGGCGGACAGGGATGAGCAGATGGGAAAAGGGCTGTTTGTCGGGTTTACATTTAGGTACGTCCATCCAGTGCTTACCTGTTGCTGGAGCGTGTTCCTAACAGACGCTTGGGCAGACATCGCAAACCTGCCGTCGACAGCGACGGCAACAAAACCAGTCCTCGCAAGGCTCTGCCGACGGATGGTTCGTTCGGTACTATGTTCTGAAGGTGCCCGGTCGATGGCATCCTTCGCTTCAGGAGACCCTTGTCTTCTCTAGGTTGTTCAACATCTGCATCGTCTTGTTCTGGGCGGCTTCTGGCTGGCAAGGGGCTTTCCCACTCATACTGTAGGGGGCGATAACGGATAAAGGTGGGGTGGGGACCAATGGACCATTGGGGGGTAGATACCATAGGTACCTGGCATGAGTGCATCACTTTCACTATCGTGGGAATGCGTTGATTCAATCGTTGCTGCATTCCTTCTTTAATTGTATTATGTCCTTAGTATAAGAATACTAAGACTTGACAGAAAGATATGATACAATGACATGATTTTGTAGTCTGGCAAATCACGGACAATACCTCATTCGCTTTAGAATTGCTCAGAGATTACCTCTTACCATGTTTGATTCTTCTTGCCTGTGGTGACCTCCAGCGTGTAATTCCCACCTCAGAGTGGCTGGATTATTCCCAGAGCGCTACCGGCTGGACGCTGGCTTAATGCCTAGCTCGAACCTGGGTAGGCTATACGGTTTGTCGAGTGAATTCTGGACAACCCCTTCACTCCGTATGCTAGGTAAGGTCTTCAATATCTGCATGTAGACTGTCCTGCTCCTGTGGCACGGAATTTACTTCATGGCCTCCGCCCCTGACAGGAGCATCTTCTCGAGATATTTCTCTGTTGATCCGAGGTTACTGTTGCTCCATTTCGAAGACAGTAGAATCTTCAGGTATGGCCGCTACGATGTCTTGACGTCGACCCCTCAAACCCAGTCCCAGTTCCACCATGACGGTCGACTTCATGTGCCGACTTCTGCTGGCGGCTGCGCTCTCCCTTTTTGGCTTGCCTCTTCATTCTAGTGGGAGTCCTTTTCTCCGTCCCACAAGTCAGACACCTCCGAACCATCACGTCGGCCCATGGCTTCCTGCTTCCACGACTCAGGTTCTCAAGTGTTTCGTGGCAATTGGAACCTGTGACCAGGAGTGTATGGCAGCGCTTGCAAATGGAGTGTTTTATCTTCGGAGACAGACTGATCTGAGCCTTTCGTGAGACGGCGTGAAGGTGCGAGAGTAGTTGGCGTGATGGAGCAGATTCTCGGATGGAGCTGGCTGGCAAATCGGGATAGGAAGCCCCACAGTCCCCAACCGGGACGGACGACACCGTTGTAGTTGTCGGCTCTGAAGTGGATGGATCTACTTCAACTGAGCATAAACCAAGACCACCAGACACATCGACCGTTGGTGTCGGTGTGACCTCAGTTGATTGCACGCTTGCCAAGTACGTTGCTGCCTGGTAAAGAAAAGATATCCTAGAGTGCAGGTGCTTTTGTGGAATGCAAAGTGGCTTATGGGACTTTGATTTCGCCATATCACTGGAATTGATTTTGGAGGTGATAGATCAAAGTCCATACCTTAGGTAAGTCAATGATCAACGCCTCTACCTTAGCCTTGTCGGTGTCGCGAGCTGCACTAGTACTATCTGATCTAGCGGCGTCGGCAGTGCTAGCTCTTTATGAGTCAGCCGCAAGCATCACTCCCTTGCTTTCTCTCAGTCGCACATCTTCTTCCTTCGCAACTACTTCGCTGTGTCAAACTCACCTGGTAAAACCGAAACATCATTGCGACACCATATCAGGAAATCTCAAGTTCATCTACCGAACGGGCTTCGACGAAAAACCCAGGTATCCAGCTTTGGTTGACTTCCAACTAGTCACCTAGGCTCCCACGTATCGCCTTTCGCGGTTCGCTGCGACAACTCGCTTTTCATACAAATTCAGCTTTCCAAGGTTTAGATATCTTTCGATAATCGACCATGTCTCACGAGGAAGACCTTATCGATTACTCTGACGAAGAACTTCAAACTGGGGATGCGGCGGCAACTAGTACCGCTGGAGCAGCCGCCAACGGTAGTGCGGCGAAGAAGGGCGACTTGACTGTGTCAGGAGGCAACGCAGACAAGAAAGGCAGCTATGTCGGCATCCATTCCACGGGGTTCCGCGACTTCCTGCTTAAGCCAGAGCTACTTCGGGCTATCACCGACTGCGGTTTCGAGCATCCATCGGAGGGTTAGTCATGACTTTTCTCCCCAAGCTTCCTCCAGTGTGTCCATATCAGAACGTCCGTCCATCGTCGCTTCGCTTTACAATCGAGTATGTGGGCGGGAAAAGGAAGTCTCTCGGATGAGCTATCTGTATTTCGACTGCAGGTAGCAACACCGCAATGCCGCTGTTTGAAAGGAGCGTTGCATCACTTGGCATCGTCTTGTATGATGATAAGGGACGAATATTGTAACGCCACGGCAAGAGACTTCCTGGACCGCCTACAGCCACGCCACTCGCTCTGAAAGTTTGTCAATACCATTGTCGATTTCATCATCTGTACGATCTTCTTGCTTGGACTTCACCGCTTGGTTTGAGTCATAACGTTGGACTTGAACGCTTCCCTCGTGTGTTCTGAGATGGACGGACGTTCTGTGGATACATATCATCTTGTGGAACGAACAGAGTCTAACATCGCCTCCGTTTTATCTATACAGTCCAGCAAGTGTGTATTCCTCAAGCGATCTTGGGCACAGACGTCTTATGCCAAGCTAAATCCGGTCTCGGGAAGACCGCTGTCTTTGTCCTCACAACACTCCAACAAGTCGAACCGGTTCCTGGCGAGTCTTCAGTCCTCGTCATGTGTCACACGCGCGAATTGGCCTACCAGATCAAAAACGAGTATGCACGATTCAGCAAGTACATGCCAGAGGTCAAGACGGCAGTATTCTACGGTGGGACCCCGATGCAAAAGGACATTGAGGTTTTGGCGAACAAGGACACGCATCCACATATCATTGTTGCCACACCCGGCAGACTCAATGCCCTTGTCCGCGACAAGAAGCTTCGACTCGGAAACATCAAGGTCTTCGTCCTTGATGAGTGCGATAAAATGTTGGATCAGATCGGTAAGCTTTCGTCAATGCTCGAAGCACTGCGGTGCCACTCACACCCATCACCCCAGATATGCGCCGCGACGTCCAGGAGATTTTCCGCGCCACTCCGACAACGAAACAGGTCATGATGTTCAGCGCTACGCTTTCTCAAGAGATTAGACCAATCTGCAAGAAGTTCATGCAGAACCCTCTCGAGATCTATGTTGACGACGAGACGAAGCTCACGCTGCACGGTCTTCAGCAATACTACGTCAAGTTGAGCGAAGGAGAGAAAAACCGCAAGCTCAACGATCTACTCGACACACTCGAATTTAATCAGGTCATTATCTTCGTCAAGAGTACGCTACGGGCTACCGAGCTGGACAAGTTGCTGCGTGAATGCAACTTCCCGAGCATAGCGGTCCATTCCGGCGTCAGTCAGGAGGAACGGTAAGACACGCGGAAATGAATAGCTGTAAGGGCTGGACCATGCTAAGATAGACAGTATCAAACGCTACAAAGAATTCAAGGAATTCAACAAGCGGATTTGCGTCGCCACCGATGTCTTTGGTCGTGGCATCGACATTGAGCGCATCAACCTTGCCATCAACTACGATCTGCCATCCGATGCCGACTCGTATCTCCACCGCGTCGGTCGCGCCGGTCGCTTCGGCACGAAAGGGCTGAGTATTTCGTTCGTCAGCAGTGAGGCGGATCAAGAGGTCTTGAAGTCTATCGAGAAACGATTCGAGGTGGCACTGCCGTAAGGAAGAACGTATCTTTTGGCTAGGATCCGTCACGCTAACGTACGATGACAGGGAATTCCCCGAAGGAGGCGTCGATTCGAGTACCTACATGGCCAACTAGACCTTTACCGCGCTTGTTTCGATTCCTACTGGCACGGTCCTTGCTCCATTTCACGCTTCATCATGTTTGTTTGGGAAAAGCCACGTCCGTCTTTGCGGTTTGTCGTGTGTTTCTGGGTGCCAGTCAGGCTGGAGGAGGTGGAACGGATCAACACAGTGTATTTTAGGTACTCATCAAGGATTGCTTGGCCCCCAGAAAGACTCGAAGCGCTGCCGGCTGGATGGTGCTTCGGACGGCGGAGAAGCCAAGACGAGCCACATCTAGAGATGCACGTCTCATCTCCTGAATTGCCAGGCCTTGTCACAGCAGCCGCGTAGCAGTATTCAATCGTGCTTACTCACCTGTGGAGAAGTCAACGCCCGAGTTCAAAGGGGATTTCCCGAGCGATAATAGTAAGATTAACGTATAACGTTTACTTCTGGGATTAGTTTGTAGGATTAGGATTCGTAGAAGTGGTCGATTCATTTCGGTTAAGAGAACGAATCGTCTACGCCAAAGGGAAACTGTCAAACATAGGAGGAGTGGCTAGTGGAATGAACGTGTGATCATAAGTGTCTAGCTACTCAATGGAAATGTGGCCCTATAAGAAGGCCTCCAATTGACAAAAGAAAAAACTTTTATCTGTAACAAACTGTTTGTTTTAGCAAACTCCACATGTTCCTGAAACCTCTGTAGGGCTCCAAATCACTAAGATAACAAAATGAGGCTGAAAGTTTGACACATCTTCTCAGCTTATTTTGACAACAGTGAGATAGAAAATGAAGACATACTTTCTTTACTCATAAAGTTGAGAAAGATGTGCTATGTCTCTGATTTAATTTAAATGAATGTCTCTTAAGTTTTGAACTCAAGTGTCATATCATTAGATCACAAGGCCTTTCACTGACTGATGAGATTCATAAGATTTGTAAAATGAATAAATTTCAGTGTTAAAAGTGATTTTGTAAGTCTGTTAATGATCATGTTGCTTATGAAAATGTAATCAAGATAAATAAGTTCACAGAATTCAACTTCTCTTATGAAGTAATGATATATGTCAATGTGTTTTGTTCTAACATGAAACTCAGAGTTCTTAATCAAAGCAATAGCTCTCTAACTGTTCATTTAAATTGTAACTGTCTCAAACTTCTTTAGCTCTAGCTCTTTAAGTAATTTCTTCATTCAGACTGCTTTCTTTGTAGTCTCTGTTAAGATTATGTATTCTGCTTTATAAAAAAATAAGATGACAGTTTTCTGACATTTTAAACTTCAGAATACTGATTCATTAATCATCTTAAATATGTATTCTGATGTGAATCTTCTCAATTCAAGATCTTTTTCTCAGTTTAAGTTCAAATATTCTAGTAATTTAAGTCATTTACTTAATTTATACTCAAAAATAATGTTTAAGATTCTCTACATATATTGAAATACTTGCTTTAGAGTCTTTCAATGTATATTGTTAAAGTTATGTGCAAACTGATTAAGAGTTGACACTGTATATATAATGTCAGATTGAGTTTGTATTATAATATATATAAAAGATTCTATAATCTTCTAATATTAAGTTATTAATTCTGATTCAGCTGTTCTGATAGTCTTTGTAAGATAAATTCTGAATTTCATTGAAATTATGACTGCCTTGACATTCTGTAGACTGAAGTCTTTAAATATTCTTGTAAGATAGATCTTCTGAGACAGAATAAGTGTTTATAGAATTCTGTTTTGTATAATTAACATTTTTAAGTAATGCTTACATGCTCTGCAGTCAGTCATTTCAAAATGATTACTTAATTTAATTTTAAAATTTAGAATTTTGTTCTTATCTGATTCACATATAAGAATATTGTCAACATAAACAGCAACAATTAAAATTTTCTTTTTAAACACACTATTATCTGTGTGAATCTGTGTGTATCTGAGGTCAACAAGAAAGCAATGTATTATCTTATATTACAGATAAGATAACTATTTTAATTCATATAAAGCTTTCTTTAATTTACATATCTTGTCTTTTTCTTTTTCATATTCAGTGAGTTAAATCATGTAGACTTCTTCTTTCAAATCACTGTGTAAGAAAGTCATTTTAATGTTTATTTATTTCAATTCATAATTGTAAAACACAGCTATGATAAAGATAACTTTATAAGTCATTGATTTGACAATCATTGCAAAGATCTCTTTGTAATCAATTTTAAATCATTGTTTAAATTCTTTGACTACTCATTGAGTCTTATGCTGTAGAATTGAGTCATTAGGTTCTTTTTTGTAATGATAGATTCATTTGTTCTTTAGAACTCATCAATTAGATAGTAATGTCTTTAGAGTTCATGTAAAGTTAGTCATTAATGAGTTATACTCACTATTCATTACTTTCTTTCAGTCTTTCAACTTGTAACTTTCAATTGTCTGTTTAAATGTCTAAGATTTATCTTTAAAGTCTTTTTTCTTTTTCATGACATCAACAATTGCATCAAACACAGTCAAGGCTGTTAATGTAGTTGTTGTTGTTTCAGGTATGAATTCTTCAGTCATTACTGACTAACTTGAAATATCTGGCTTTAATGAGAGTTCAACATCATTCTTTACTATTAAATCTTATAATTCAGTACTCATCAAACTGTATTTAATTGATGTTCTTCATGACAAATAGTCTGTCAATTTCTTGAGTTTTGTAACTTTTGAAAATGTGAGATCATATAACATTGTAGTCATTTTGTATGGTGAGAACACCTAAATTAATGATGAAGTTATTTTCAATGTAAAGATCTAACTTTAAAATGATCATAAGAGTTGTTTTTGACTGTTTTATTTATGAATTTATAACAGTTTGATGTGAATAACTTCTCATTATACATTGAATTCACTTTATTCCTTAAGGCTCTTTCTAGCACTTATAAAATAACAGTAATGATGAGGTGTTTTTCTTTTATCATTTTGAATAGAAACAAATGACTTAATGAATGAATTTCAAAGAATATCAATACACATCTGAGCTCATAATCTGTCAAACATAGAAGAAGTGACTAGTGAAATGAATGTGTAATCATAAGTGTCTAGCTACTCTATGAAAATGTGGCCCTATAAGAAGGTCTTCAATTGGTGAAAGGAAAAACTTTTATCTGTAGCAAACTGTTTGCCCTAGCAAACTCCGCATGTTCCTGAAACCTCTGTAGGGCTCTGAACCACTAAGGTAATGAAATGAGGCTGAAAGTTTGACAGAAACTTACTCTTCTAGCTTTCAACTCGGGCGACATCGGGGGACACGATACGACAGGTATTCCATTCCTCTTGAGAGAAGGCTCCCAATTTATTGTAAGTTACCATTGACCGTTGACCATTGACCATTGACCATTGACCATTGGCCATCTACCATTTACCGTGATTGCAGGACCGTATGTAGGATCAAAGGGGAAATCCTGTGCAGCAACGCCTCCGGCAGGCATCAAGGCGGCACGTTTGGCAAGAGGATGACAGGGCTGCTCTTCATACCGTACGGTAACTACCTTTGGTGAGAAGCGTGGCAAAGATGCCACAATAATGACAAAAGAGGCTATAAATATTAATTTTCGCTGGTCAGTGCTTGTATGTTATGTATCGGTTGTTTTATTATTATTACTGAAGTATGCTGATCCTGATAGCCAAAAGTCGAGTTCTATTTCTGGTGTCGAAGAAGATCGGCGTCTGAGGCTGGACGACCGTCAAGGCCTGTGGCAACAACAACACAGTATCTTACACGGTAAGTAGTACCTCTTGCTGCTCTCACGACTCACTAGAACAACGTCGAGGCTCTGCAACCCAAACTTTACTTTTATTGTTATTTGATTTTCAAGCGGTGGGTCACGGTCGTCAACTTGGACAGACCCAAGGATTTGGTTAGTTCCGGAGGTTGACTGCCTCAAGGGGACTCGTGCTTTCCTCCTTTTGAATATCACTTGGAAGCAGCGTGAAAGCCGTGCCGTGGCCTTCCCAAAGTGGACAAGGTACGGTAGATGGATCTGCAAGGTACCGATCGCCGACTCCTGAAAATAGAACGGGCAACGAAGGAAGCGACTGAAGCTATGCCCCTAATCTGGAGGCTCGGATGAAGATCGACCCACGAACCACCTTACCGTTGCCGGGAATTTCAATGAGAGGTACAGAACGTCATCGCCGCCATCAATAGTAACATTGTTCACTTGTCGCAGACTGGAGTTTTGCGGGAATGTCCATCTTTATGGCAAGTCACTTCAACAAGGTCTTCTATTTCCTGCGCCACAGTTCGTTGGTGATCTCAGGGGATGCATCAAAAATCAACAGAACCGCAACCCGAAAGAACGGTACTGTGCGAAGTATCGTAAAGTATCCCCCCACATTTGAAGTGAGCTGTACTGGTAAAGGGGTAATTCTTCGTTACTACTACAGCCTGTACGACGTACAGCAGAGTTGCAATTGCTGACCTCTACCTCCTACCTACTGTACCACTGTGGCTTCATGTAGCCAATTTGACGTGCATGGCACTGTACTGCTCATAGGCCTCTCTACTCTCTATCAGGGGCGTTACCGTCCGAGTTGTCGGTGTAGGTAATGCACAAAACCTGATTACCGGTCTCCTTCCATCTTACAGTTTTGATAACGTTACTGCAGGAAGGTGACGGATAACATTTAGCCTTCACAACGTCCAAATTGATATTGGCGGTAACACGGCCATTTCTGTGTTCAAGACCAACCTATCCTATCGAGGCCTCTGAATTGAGTGTGAGGGTAGGATCACAAACGTAAAGATAGCACGGAAGGACCCGCTGGTGATGATAATAATACTGTAAGATTCTTCTGTGTCATATCGTACCTTACATTATTTTATCTTACCTTACCGTACCGACTCAGATATCGTGTAGCGAGCCATTCACGGCGATTTCTCCACCGGACAGTACCCTTAACTGATGTCGGTCCTGTCGCCTCTGCGCTGTCAGGGCTATGTGTAAGCTACCTTAAGGTACAGTAAGGTAGGTACTCATCATCCATACGAAACTAAGGTAAGGTACCTATGAATATCCTCGACTACTGTAAGGCCCAGAAGCAATCGAGGCGGCGAAGATCAGTCCAGGATAGAGCTTCTTTTAGTGATGTCTAGAAAAAGTACAAGTAGACATCAGCTTGAACGTCGGAGGGTTTCTAAATATCAATATTCAATGTCTGAATCACGTGGATCTTTCTCTCAACCGTAAGCTTCCTTACTTCCTTACTTTACCAGGTAATCTCCCACATGAAATATTAATAAAATTAAAATCTTCTTTCTCTTTTTCTTTTTCTTTTCAACTTTCGGTACGAGCGACTAGTATGGTTTACCTTACGTAAGGAATCCTACAGGCACACGTTGGAAACCTTCCCCGTCAAACAACTCACACTCTTCAACCGTCGACCATACAGTACCAACCTACCTTACGGAATACAGCATCTTGGGAACATCGCAGTCATTCTCTTCTATCTTCGCGATCACCTGGGCCTTTCACCTTTCACTGGCTTCCTCTTCTACTCTGGACTCCCTTTTGCTCGCTGCCGGGCCGGTTGGCTAGCTAACTAACGATTGCCGGATTTAGACTGGTGCCAGCCCCGACCCGTTGAGATCTCTTGGGGGCAGAGCAGAGCAGCCGTCAGACGCAACAAATTTCTTCCAGCAACGGCTTTTGGTCTCTGGCATCCACTCCTTCATCTTCATTGCTCAATCACCGCGAGATCGTCGCATCAACTCTCTCTCTTGATATCTACCCGATTACTTTCCTCATACCCATCTGGACGAATCATCACCGGGCGCATTCTCACCGGAGTGACATCCTCCACCGTTTGACCGGTGACGAAGCTGGAGACGCGGTGGGCGCCGGCTACGGATAGAGCTTTGAGAATCAGGCCTTCCCTCTCAAAGTGCCCGCAACGAAATAATCTGATCTCTCTGTTGCCATCGTCGTCAACATGGCTCCTTCCCCTCCCAGGCTGCGCATACTCTCAGGTACGTCCCGCACGGAAACTAGCACAGACACTCCGCTTGCCATTTGCGGCACCAACATCTCACTTCCAGCATCGCCCGCCATCATTGATGTATTGATGCATTGATGCCAATTCTTCCGGCCTTCAACATCATGGCACCCAAGCTGATGACATTTTGTGTAGTTGGCGGCAACGCCGTGTCGGCCTTTTTGTCGTGGAGACTGCAAGCCACAAACGCTTGCGATGTAACTTTGGTGTGGAAGTCCGGTTTCGACTCCGTGGCACAATATGGCATCTCCTTTCGGTACGCCGAATGGATGGACGAGAAACTCAACGGACTCCACTGACTCGACAATCTCTAGGTCGAAGCTGTTCGGCAACGAAAGATTCAAACCCCGACATGGTAGGGTCATTTATTCCTTCCCACCAAGCTGAGCGGATACTTACTCGCATGTACATAGTCGTCCGAACACCAGAAGACGCTTCGGGACAGAAGGCGGCGTTCGACTACGTATTGTTATGTGTGAAAGCGCTCCCGGACGTTTACGATCTGGCCGCTGTCATCGAATCCGTCGTCACGCCCCAACATACCTGCATTCTTGTGAACACAACCCACACTCTCGGCGTCGAATCGCAGCTGGAACAAAGGTTTCCAACCAACGTCGTACTGTCGTTGGTTTCCGGAGCGGAGATTACACAACTCGGTGCGAGCGAGTTTGAGCATATGGGTTCGACCGAGGTCTGGGTCGGGCCTGCCAACAAAAATGTAGCCATACCGGTAGCGATACAGAACGACATGGCCGAAGCCTTGGCGATGACCCTGAGCACCGGGCAGGTTGACTGCAAAGTCTCGGGCAACATCCGGCAGCAGCAGTTCGAGAGGATGATTGGGTGTGCAGATCTCTCCAATCTCTTCCAGAAGAGGGCCCGTAGCTAACCTCTTCCAGGCCCATTGCGTTCCACCCGGCTAGCGTACTCTTCGAGACTCCTTCGCATGCCGAACTTCTCGAAAAAGTAGGCGTTCGCCCCATGATCTCGGATGTCGTCGACGAACTGGTACAATTAGCAGAGGCTCAGGGTTGCAGCTTTCCGGATGGTTTCAAGGAGAGGACAATGGAGGCCATGACCCGCCCGTCTGAGACCCACAGTATCATGTACCAAGATTTCACCGCCAAGCGACCGATGGAGGTGGAGACGTACCTCGGTTCGCCCATCAAGCTGGCTCAGGGGGCTAGCCTCCGAGTGCCCCGGATAGAAACCTTATATGCCCTGCTCCATCGCCTCAATATTGTCAACCAGACAAGACGGCCGTCCCCGTCCTCTCCGACCACGGCTGCCCAACCGCCTGTGCGGTTGTCGTCCGGCCCGGCACCTCGTCCTCCAATGCACGGACAGGGTCCCCCCAACGGCACACGTGGAGGCAGGATCCCTTCAGGAATGGGACACCCACCGCCCATGCGGAGAGGTCCACCGTCGATGAATGGTCATCCTCCGCGACCTTTACCACCCAATGGCTTTCCACCCAGGACTGCATCGAGCCAATTGCCGAGACAGCCGTCATTCGAGCAAAACGACCTCGAAGAATTCAGTCATCTCGTGATGTATGACGACATTCCCGAAGGTGGTATTCCTCCGAATGCTGGCTACCCAGACATGAGCAATGGTACCGGATCATCTTCGTCCGATCTCGCACTTCGCGAACGAGAGCTCATGTTGCGGCAACGAGAGCTGCATCTGAGAGAACAAGAATACAGTATGAGGCAAGGTGGACGAAGGCCGCCACCGGTGCATCGTGGCGGCTTTGATGACGATGACGACGACGACGACGACTACTTCGATCCTATGGCCGCCCGTGGTCCACCTTTACCTCAGATCGATCCGGACAATTTCGACATGATGAGTGTCACCTCTCGCCGCACACGCAAAGCGCCAAGCGCGAGTCAGCTTCGCAAGAACCCGGAGATGGGCGGACCAATGCGAGAAAGACATTCCATGGGAGCGGGGGGCAGACCCGGCCTCAACCGGAATCGAGTCAGTGCACGGATGATGCAAGATGTTCCTGGTCTGCACGAATCATTGATGGATAATCCGTTAATGGCGTACTCGTCGAATCGGTATGGCAACGTGGACAGGAAGACAATGGGTGATGAGTCTAGAAACAATTCCTTGACGGCGGCCCGCTTGAACGAGCTTCAGGGCGCTGGGACCATGGCCGGGATGAACGGTGCTTATCCGACCCCCCCGTCGAATCGGCGTACGAGTCAATCACCTGGCAACCCGTTCAACCCGGGCGGAAAAGGGCCCATGAGATCTTCCCCACCACATGACGGGTATATGGGCCCGAACGGGATGCAGCCGAATGGGATGCAGCCGAACGGTCGGCCATCCCCTCCGGGTATGATGCGCCAGCCGGTTCCGAGACATCCTCCCGGGCGAGGCAATGCGGTGGCACCACAACAGGTCGAGCAGCATGCTGGGGTGAGCAACCTATACCCACCCAAAGGCCCTCCACAAAAAAACGTACGCAGTCTGACCGGAAGTGCGAGCGCTAGCGCGGGGAGTGGTGACAGTGCCGCCAGCGCGCACATAGATTCGGAGAACTCGGCTCACAGCAGCCAAAGCAGTCTCGGCCCTCGACCCGCGATCGGCGTTAGGTGATCAAAAGGATGAACTCTCGCGTGGGACCGGTCCACTTGGGGCCATGTGGAAGGATTACGTGCATCGTTCTCGTTCAGCGCAATGCATCCGGTTCCGGGCCCAATTGGCGCCCACGCGACTGCGGCCGTGCGCCTGGTTGGCGTGTGGACATTGCTATCTCTTCTTTGGCGGCATTACAGCACACACATTACCAGCCCTTTTATCGCGAGCCTTATAATTTATTCCTAATGCACCGTTTGGAGGACCTTGAACGAATACACAGAGAGAAAAAAAGGGAGGGCTCGCAAGCGGGTCCCTTGTAATGACGGATAGATGAGGCGGAGGTTTCTTCAACGTACATCCGGTGGTCTGTCCTCCACCCCGTTTTATCAAAGTACATACGTACACGTTACTACGCCTTCCGTGGGGTCTGCGTGACCGGGTCTGGAGTCTTTGTTTGGGCTCTAATTTTTCATTCAGTTCCGCTTTTCGAAACATTACTATGTTTTCGAATGACTGCATTTCCATGGCGCGAACCGACAAACAAACTGTTTCTGCGTTGCGCCCGCCGGGCGCCGTGTTCATTTAGCTTAGTGGCAGAGAAATCAGAGAGGCGGTTTTGTGATCGAGCGAGAGGTGTCCTTGATTTGAGATTGATGCTCTGCAACCCGAAAATGCGTAGTCTAACAACACCCCTTCGTCTGCGGCGTAGAGCAAAGGCCGGTCAAGAACAATGGAGGCAGGCCGATCCGCCACACCGTGCATTAGCCCATACAGCTATTCCTAGAATGTTGGCTCCTCGGTTCGCTCAGAACTTTTTGCAACTTTTTTTTGAAAATCACACTCAAATTCAGTGTTTTGATGTTAAAATCACAACTAAACACTTATTTCTATAAATCTGAATAGACAGAATTATTATGAATATATATTTTTATCATCTGTTAAATTTTTATAGAAAAGTATAGAGAAATAACAATGTTATTGAGTAATCTTCATATATAAGTTTGACAGTAATATGCGGCAGCTTTTGACAGAAATTTGTATGTAAATTTTGCTTATTTTATAAATTTCATTTTCAGTTATGAAGCAATATACATAAAATCTTCAAAAATGAAAGATCTTTATATATATAATAATTCTGTCTATTCAGATTTATCATAAAAACTCATTATTGTAGTTAAATATATGATTTTTAAGTGTAAATACTGTCTTGTTGTACGGACTTGAACAAAGTATTTAATTAAGTTGATAGCATTGTTATTTCACTATAGTTATTCATAAATTTTGTACAGATGATAAAAATATATATTCATAATAATTCTGTCTATTCAGATTTATAGAAATAAGTGTTTAGTTGTGATTTTAACATCAAAACACTGAATTTGAGTGTGATTTTCAAAAAAAAGTTGCAAAAAGTTCTGAGCGAACCGAGGAGCCAACATTCTAGGAATAGCTGTAAGTTAATCCCGTGCAGTGTTAACGATCTAAGGTAGAGCCTCCCGTACGGAGCACAGCACGTGACACATCGCGTCTTCTCACTCGTCAACGCGCGCGCACCATCTTCGACCCCACCACATCCGACGCCGAGCACCCACCCCGTACCGTCCCAGTCCTCCATTCCAAACTCGACACCCACATTCACCACAACCACCCCAACAATGGCAGCCCGTCCGCCGACAGACGCAACAATGAACCCTCCCGGCCACCAACACCACCACCAACACCACCACCAACACCACCACCCACACCTGCACCCACATCCACCACCACAATCGGACACCACCACCACCCGCCTCTCGACCGTCCCCTCCTCCGTCAAGACCCGCCACCACTCCCACCTGCACGCCCAGCTCGCCCAGCTGCAGGCCCACCTGGCCGACCTCGAGAACCTGCTGCGCATGACGGCCGTGCAGGCCGAGTACGTGAGGGGGTTGGGTGGGTATGCTGCTGGCTTGTATGTGTCTCCTCTCTCTCTCTCTCTCTCTCTTTGTCTGTTTCTGTTTTCTTCTGTCGTTGGACTTTGGAAGGTTTGTTCGAAAAGCGGGGGGTTAGGAAAGTGGAAGGGGACGTCCGATTGAGGGGCTGAGGCTGACGTGTGTGGTTTGTTGTGTGGGGATATAGGTTCATGGCTGCCAGTAAGGTGCTGGGGGAGGAGACTGTTGGTGGGGAGGGGCAGGCGCAGGCGCAGGGGCAGGCGCAGGAGAAGAGAGAGAGGGATAGGGAGGGGTGAGATGCTTTGGATGGAGACTGACGGGAAGAGGAAGGAGGAGGAGAGGAGAGAGGGGGATGATGGTGCAAGAGGGACAGAGGGTACGTTTCGGTGGGGAGGTATGGCCACGGTTCGAGGTACCGGTGCATATTGGCTATGCTGGCCGTTGAGGGATGACTGAGGGTTTCGGATAGGGGAGATCTGCAAACGCGGCGCGGCGCGGTCACGGCGTCTGGGAGAGACGGAGCATCTTTGCCATGTTCCCATCGACACGGAGCTGTGTCACACCGACGGTACGAGTCAAGTGTCTGTCATACGGACGTCACGAGTTCGTAGCAGGAATGCGGTCAAGTGCTGCACGCATCAGGCCTCTGCACCATGCGCAGAGAGCATCAAGTTGCACCACTCCTTGCAGGAAGAACTCTCTATGATGTGTTTATCCCATCCATACAACCCCTCAAATTCATACCTAGACTAGAGCAGATTCATTACCTCCATTCCGTGCAACCCGATTGAAATAAAGATATGTTCGTATATGTTGGGCGTGAAAAGCACCCGTCGTACAATCCCGGGTCGTTCAAGCAATGAACCCACCCACCCCCATTGCGCACTTCTGCAACCATGGACTGGGAAAGCCCCGGTTGACAGACGCGGTGATATCATCGTCGGAAGACAGAGAACCGCACAGACAAATTAGAAAGAGACCACCGCCAACCAAACGCCAAGAAATCCATCGCAAAGCCACATCCAGCCCTGACATGTGTCTTCCTCCGGGGACGGGTTGTCGTGCGATTGCAAACACAGATTGGTGTGCATCTTAGTGTTGTCCCACGTATGAGGTGAGCCTCAGTTGTCGAACCAATCATGATAAATAAATATGCACATAAAATTCGGCATGTTGTCCTCTCGACGATTATCTTCCATGTGCCGTCACGCCCTCCTCCACTCACAAGCTCATCGTCAACCACTCCCACTCTTGTGGTCCACTAGCTCCACCAGCCAAAGCTGGCGGTTGAAGGGCTCCCGTCGTGAATACTGCGCCATGCGTCCCGGTGGCCGTCGACGCAAGCGGCATGTTGGTCGCACCGCCATCCCTCCTCCTCGTCACAGGCGCCTTGCCGCTCGTGTCATCTGCATCACCCATTTCCGTTTCGCGGTTCGTACCGCCACCGACGCCTGCCTTGGACTGTCGCCTTTGCCGCTTCGGTGCAACACTGACCGTGGGCCGTGGGGGCGCGCTCGCTACCACCACCGGAGCGGGCTGCTTCGGAGGCGCAGCCGCTATGGGGATGACACCACTCTTCACCACGACGTTCGCGGACCCGTAGGTGGTCGGCGTGCTGCCTGCCGTCGACCCACCGTTCGCGGAACCTTGGCCGGATTGAGGTGACTCGGAGTCATTTCCACTGTGGGCTTTCGCCGACGGCGGTGTCGTGACAAGGGCTTGCTGTACGGAATTCTTGCGTGATGCTTTCTTCGAAGATCGGGTGGAGGCAGTCCCAATTGGAATGCTATTACCGCTGCCGCGGTTGCGTTTCTTGATGATGTCCGTTTTGAGTGACAGAGGGCGTACGACACCATGAAGCTTCAGGAAGAGGCCGCAAGCGTTGCAGAGTGGATGGCCTTCTGGGTTACGTCGCCACAGAGGGGTCGTCTGTGTGAAACAGTTGGTGCACGTCGTCGGGATGTCGTTGTCGACGTTCTTGGAGCCCCCTGGACTTTCCGGTCGTGAAGGAGCGACGCTGCTGAAGCCGGATCGCGGAGGCGAATTGGGAGACGATTGCGGTCTTCGTTGCATGTTCTGCTCTCCAAGCTGGACGGCGTTCGGTGTCGAACTTGTGCGAGGGATCTTCTGCCTCTTGGAGTCATTGCCACGGTTTCGGAGATCGCTCACAGAAGCCGTAGATCCGTGAGTTCGCCCCAAGCTGCCGCCATGGCCCCAGTCTTGTGGTGACGATACCGTCTCCGTGCCGCCAATAGTCACCTGTTTCCTTGGTGGTCCGCCTGGGTACCTGGCAGCCATCGTGCTGAATTGACCGGTCAGACTTGCGTCCCACTGCAGGCCTGCATGGATATCCAGTGAGGGGTCTTCCATAGGCGAGTAATCCGTATGCATTGGCATCGTTCGATCAGCGAATGCCGTTCCTTCATCGTCCTCGTTATCTGAGTCTGCACCAAAAGAGAAGACGTTTTCCGGTCGTGGCACGATCCCCACTGGAGACCTTGCTGCTGGATACTCTGGCTGGAGGACTTGGGAAGGATTAACATGTTGATGGACCGTGTATAGAGGGGCGTTGAAGGTGGAAGGAGTGGCTGCGCTGCCAACGGCACTGAAGATGGATTCGTGGCTGGGGTTGTATATATACTGCGGTTGCATGGAGGCGGAGAGGTTCGATGCCATGCTAGCGCCATAGCCATGCAAAGGCCGATGGTGCCTTAGATCCATCACATTATGATTGAAGTAGAGTTGGTCACTTTCATGCATCGGCTGCGGGGTAGATGCCGTCGAAGGATAGGCAGAACCTGGAGGGGAATAGTAATCTGCCGAGTTCAAAGAGGAGCCCATAGAGGTATTGTTGTACATCGAAAAAGGCCCATTCGTAACAAGTGGTGAACCCGCAGGCGAGAAGGTGAAGTTCGGTTGATAAGAACCTGCGGAGGACAGGATGGGGTCGTCGTTCATATTGAACGTATCAAGGACCAGAGGTATCTGGGGATGAGTATATAGTGGCGCAGACGAAGGGTGCGGTGCAGTCTGGTCGAGTGCATAATCGGCAAGTCCGGCATCAGGATCAGGATCGTTAGGGATCGTTATACTGCCAATGGCCGGGACCTGAGGAGAGAATTCTGCCGGTCGTTTCCGGGGCTGACAGACGAAGAACGTCAGCAGCGTTCGAAAAGTTGCAAGAAGGTGAGGAAGGGGGGCTCTAATGTCCCAAACATGATCTGACACTCACCCTACCTTCATCGATACTGGTCTTGCGAACGCGTCTTTGCACGTAGTCAAACTCATTGTTTCGATGTCGATGCTGGGGCGGGATGGGTGCTGACGCCGGGGGAAGGATGGAAGCCTCCTGCAAATGTGAAGCCTTTTTCGCCTTGATCGGTATGGCGGTGGCGACGCCATTTGTAAACGTCGATGTGGTGTCCTCGGGTGACGATGGCGATATGCCAGCCGGTGACCCGACCGACGAAGGAAAAATATAGTCATCCAGGTTCATAGGATCTGAGAGGCCTGCGGCGGACTGGTCGACGGACTTTCGTAACTGTGCGATTCCGCTTGGAGCACTCGAAAGTTGCCGAGACACTCTGACCCAGGCCTTGTCAGTCGACGGTTTCGATTCTGAGAAAATCGCGACGCCGCAGAAGTCATGAAACGCACCGGTACTGTTCGCGCTTCTTGCGCTTCAAACTCATCGCCATCATGCGCCAGGTCAGATTTTCCATCCGCTCCTGGTTGGGCAATTGTGTCTTGGTCTTGCTGTACAGTTTCCAGATCTGCGTCGCCAGAGGGTCTTTCTTCTGCATCTCATCCGGGTTCTCGAGGTCGGCGCTCGAGGTGGCGTCGTCTTTCCAGTCCGGGAAGAACGCCTCACGAAGCAGCTCTTTCCGAGCGATGCTATCTTGCGGTGACAGCTCCAGTTTGGCTTTCGTCATATTCTGCGCGGTGGTGCTGTTACTGTTGGCCTCGGCGCTGCGTCCGTGGTCTGCCGAGTCCGGAGGGTTTTTTCGTGCTGCCAGTCGTGATGATTGTGAGGACGATGGTGAAAAATTGGCATCGCGAAGGTTGGCCGGGACCGTCACCAAGTCCGTATCGAACCCGGTGCTGGAAGAGGTGGAGGTTCGCATGCCTGCAGGGACCCCACGCTCTGCCCCAGACAATGCCGCTGCAAGCTGGGGCCTCGCGCGGCGCGGAGCAGTCGGAAGCATGGAAATGAGGAGAAGACCTGGTAAGCCGATCGACTCGCCAAATGCAAGTTGCTTCTTCTCTCTGTAGTCTGATTCCTTTCTCCAGCCTGGGGTGGGTAGAATAGGTGCGGACGAGTCGGGGATGGGGGTTGATTCGGGGAGTGGGGACTGAACAGGGAATGCTCGTAGGTACTGTACGGTAGGGTACTCTTAGTTCACAGTACTCGATCAAGAATAACAGTACCGGTACTCCTACTCCGTAAGTCTACAGGAAGGACGCATTTGGTGGGAGTTGCTCATCCAGAGCGCACGCAGTGACGAGGTAGTAGAAGATGATTGTTAAGTGAATCGGAAGATCAATGCGTTGTGGTTGAGGAGGTGTTGTACATGATAGAAGGGAAAAGGGTCCCGGGGTTGAGCATGCGGTATTGTGGGGATCCTTGTGATCCGGGTGCCGGTTTGGATCTGCTTCTAAGTCTCTCTCTCTTTCTCTGTGTCTCTCTCTCTGTGTCTGTCTGTCTATCTTTCCCTCTGTCTGTCTAATTAATATAATCCGAACGTCTGACTACTGACTGACATGATTGTCTACAGAGAAGTCTACAGACACATGGACTACAAAGTCACTCACTGACTGAATCCAGGGTCCTCTGTACAGGTTGTCCACAGCTAACTTATAGCGACTCTACTCGTACGAGGATTGAAGACACTTGCCTCAGTCGCCTACTTACAACTTTATCGCCGATGCGATTGGTGGTGCATGGATCCCAAAAATGTGGGGGTTCACTTCGTTGCGGTCTGTCGGTGGGGTGGCGCGGGGGAAAGAGAACGAGAGAACGAGAGAATAAGAGAACGAGAGGGGGGAAATAATCAGAGTGGAAACCTCACCCAAGGACATAGTCGATTCGTAATGATCACTGGACAGGGCGAGAAAAGGAATGGCTGGCGACACGCACATCAGGTGAGTTACTGACTGTATTCATGCAGTACTCCTACAAAATCCTTTAGATTTATTTGATGTGTCGCAATTCAGGGAAGGACTCGTTCGTCTATGAGGCTTGAAAAGAACCTGGAAGACATCGACGTTGATTACCAGGTCAAAATAATAATAAATTAATAATGAGAACATGTAATGGTAATTTTCAGAATAAATGACGCCGTTAATAGAAGATGAGTAAGCTGGAATCCAGCCCGAAAGAAAACCCACCTCAACCTCCACCCACTTCTACACCTCCCACACGGGTACAAATACACTAACTACGGTACCCACCTACAAGGTAGATGTCTACCGTACCCAAGGTAGGTACTTCGTAGGTATTGTTCATTAGGAGTTTCGCAAATCAATTCAATCATTTGCCGTTGTGGCAGCAAATGGCTTTTCCTACGCCCGTCCGACAGAGAGATCTGCCACCGCCGCACCGAGGAACTGTCGTGATGGAGGGAGAGACAAGGGAAGTGAGAAAAAGAAAAGACAGCAAGGACTCTGGAAAGGTGGAGCCTCAGGATCCTTGTGCATTTGGTTGTGGGCGAACCCCGGCCATCCATTGATGAGTGCAGTACGAAGTACGCTGCTGGATGGATCGAACGCGAGTCGGTCCCTGGACGCCCGCAACCAAACTTAAACCCTTCAATGATACTTCCCACACAATTAGAGAGAGAACAGGGCTCATCATTGCAGTGATTCCGTGTTTCCTCTCCTGGCAAAGATTGGGGTTTTGGCAGATGAGCATTATTAGCATCCCGACTCACCGGCTTGCCTTATATCACTCTTGCCGTCTGTCTGCTCGTTAGGTCCCGTGGAAAAGACTGATATAGTCACATTACGGTCCAGTAACCGGATTCATACCTCTGGGCCGGTCGTTCAGAGAGCAAAGGAAGCAACTGATATCAACAAATCCACGACGAAAACGTTGATTCAAGGCGCCGGTGGCCAAACGTGGGCACCAACTAGCTAGACGATCGACCTCCCCCAGGTATCAAGACTCCCCAGCGCCAACTCACTTGGAGACTTCGCCTTCCTCATTAATGGTCTTCCAGCATCGAATGCTTGAATACTGCACGTTGGTTCTAGAGCCAAGACCACGATCGAAACGCTTACCTGAAGAGCATTCACAAGCGCCCCTCTACTCGTAGAGCTGCTCGTTATGGTACCGCGACATCACTCTATCCGTAACCTATTTCTACCTGGTATGTAGTCGACCTTGTTGTCGTCCCAACCGCACGCATCCAAGACCAGTCTCAAACTTCTCGTATGCATCCTCTAGGGCCTTTTCTTGGCCAATAAAGCCGGAGTGGCGCCTTTGATGATGGTGTGCAAGCGAGTCAGATCCAACCGAGCTCCTATTGCAACGCGGCGAGAGCGTCAAATCCAGCATCCACCTTTGGCCTCACTACTCAAGGAGATTTAGGTACCTTACTTAATTTTCTGCTACGACGTAACGGTACTCTCCTCTGCTTGACCGGCAACTGGATGGGGCCCTATGGTTGACGGGCATTAATGCCCTTCACCAGACGCGACAGCGACCGATTGGTGATCCTGCCATGTTGCCGCGCCCCCACGCGGCATACGGCCCCGACATTCCAAGCTAGAACCACCCGGTTGCTGATCCTGCAGCTCGCTCTTTCGGACCATCGTCCCTGCAGGCTGACTGTTTCGATGTCTCTGGCCTTGCAACTCGGTCAGGCCTGCGGATTGTTCACCATGGAGTTGTGACGATTTTTGTTTGCATGGTAGGTGACGGCTGAGGCTGAGTGCCGCTTCGGGTCAAGTGGATCTCGGTCCAGTGACTCTTCGAATCTCCGGCTGTGTACTCTGAGACCTCTAACACCACTCCTAGATAGCACCATACCTAACTCGAAAAGGAGGACTCTATCTTGAACATGAGAAATTCTAGATCTGTACGGCTGGACCAGACTTGATTTGAATGTAGAGGGCCATTGACGATTCTGTGTAGCCGTGATGTTGGCGCTCTCGATTGCCAATATTAATAATCAGGAAGGTGTGCTGTTGGGAGTTTGTGATGGCTGGAACGTGCATGTTTCAAAGAAACACTGTAAGATGGACAGCAGGCCAGGTACTTGTGGTACGAAGCCAACGGTCAGCCCTAGGCAATGTCTTGCTGCAAACAGAACGTGCTAGAAGCTCATGCCCAGAGATGATCATGGGAGACCGGGTGAAGATGCAAAGTTCAGAACAGAGTGCCCAGGATAAGGCTAAGTTACTTGCAAGCCTTGACATCGGAGGGATGCATCTGCATCTGCATCTGCATCTGCATCTGCGTCACAGAGTCGACCACTACCGTACTGTAGGTAACGACTGCGGGTCCTGACATTAAGTGCCTGCGGATCGTTGGATGTTCAACAGCGGGTGGAACATCAACGTTCCATTGACCATCCAAACAAAACCCTTTCGTTGGTAGGCGCTCATCTAAACTTCCGCATCACAACCGGCATCTTTCTGTAGCAAGCTCTTCTGTAGCCACATTGGCCCATTCGTTCAATAGTAGTAACCATGATCCTCTCCTGGTACCCAAGTGTCACGCAAATGCTGGTCATCCGATGTGCTAGTCAATACCACCCTAACGTCTAGCCCTTCGTCGTCAGCCAAGCTATACTACCACCAATATCGACGATATTAGACCAAGCCTATCGATACTGCAATGAATGCTCAGGACGTTCCTCTTCATGGCGCGGGCATCCATTGCATACCGCGGAGTATATATTGCCTTTTTAACCAATAACAGTTGCAGCAGCAGATAGTGTGAATCATTTTCAACCGCCTTAGTGGAGGTGCTGGACATTGTCCCACGAAAGGGAAAAGAGTAATCCTTGAAATGTACACACCCATATCTGGACGTCTCTCATTATCTACTGTACAAATTCAGCCCTTAGGCTACGTGCCCTGTATCTATTGCCTTTACCCCGACTAGAAACCACAGGTTGATGAATGAGGAATCGCGGCACAAACACGTTGCTCTCTTGGCCAAGTCCAAAACCCATGCTGAGCCAAATGTCCAGTCAAAGGCGCCCTGGGACTCTGATCCAGCGAGTCCGGTGAAGATCTAAATGCAAAACCGAATCGGAAACTTGGTCTTTACTGTGCGCCAAACTACTAGCTGAATGCCGCTGCTGCAACCCAACGGTTGCGCGTAGCAGCCTCCGACTTGATCGGAGAAACACAAGGTGCCCAGTACGGAAATATTCCTCGCGAAGATGGTGGATGACTGTAACCAGTACAAGACGAAACCCAAAGGAGCATAGGATGAGTCGTCATCCAGGGTGGTGGCCAGCGCTGGAGTAATAGGCTGCAGGATCGCCACTGAGATTGGACCCTACATCCTCCTCCTGAACTTTGGCGAGAGGGGATGGTTCTGAGTACCAACCAGCAATGCCTTCCGGGCCCTTGCTGATGAAGCCCCCGGGGTGGTGATGCCCGGCGAAAGCATTCCAGGCTGGAGGAAATCCGAAGTGATGCCTCGGTTGACCTCCCCCCGGAGCGGAGACAGGAGCGGAGTGCGGCTCGGATATGGAAGCGCTCGACGAATTGTTGCTCGTGTCCAGCGAAGGTGGTAAATATATATCGGAGGGGATCCGCCGCCTGAAATCCTGCTGAGAGGGCTGATTGTACTGGTTACGATAGTTCACCGGCAAATCCTCCACTTGCCCAAATGACATCGATCGTGGTGGAGGTGACCATGCTAGCTCTTCCCGAGATCCTGCCATCGAGAATGAACCGCTATGATCTCGGGGATAGGGAACAATCGAATTCGGGTGAGCCGGAAAATGAGAAAACGCTGGCGTCATCGGTGAGCCCGCATATCTCCAGTAAGCGGAAGGTGAGTCTTCGGAAGTGGCATGCCCGAAGCCGGTCGGTGCTCGAGAGTGATCTAGGTGTGGATGATCCCATCGGGGTGCTCTGTCTGAAGGATGTACAAATTCGAACTCGTGGTGATGACCTGGAACTTTGCGCGTTGAGTGAGCAGTTGTTCGAAGAACGCCAATGGGGACAGAGACGTACCATGGCTCATTGGTGAAATCATGCTTGCGCTCAGTGGATCCACCGAACAGGGAAAGTCAGGACCGGAAGTCACAGCCAAGGGCCGTAAATGGTTGAAATTCTCGACCTGCTCGACCATATGCCCTCCAGCCATCGCAGGTGACGAAGACGAGGACGTTGAAGCTCCCATCGACAGTCCGTCGTTTTTCGAACCGGATCGTGGCCTTCGATCCAGCGAAGGCGGCTGCTGATCGACAGGAAAGAAATTACACTCTTTTTTCAGACGGATACAATTGGAGCATCTTCCGTGTATGTCATCCGGAGCAAGCAAACACCGTATCTTGCGTCTTCGGCAATGGCCTGCACGCTCAACGGTCAGCCTCATTCGCAACCTCTCCGAATCCGCGTCATGGCCTTCGGCGCCAAACCACGACGGCACGGATGACTTACCGCACGCGACTGAAGTTCGGTGGTATCCTAGTTTGTTGCGCCTCTTGTCGGCGAGTGACGTGGCCGCCGTATCGGTAGACGCCAGACCACGCACGTTGGGCGTGGACGCGGAGCGCTTGATAATCGCCGGCATCGTGCCTTTGGTGGACCGTTGTCTTCGGTGGATGTTTCCAGGTAGCGGCGGTGGATCCTCGGGCGCGCCGTGGGAGCGGTCGAGATCGTCTCCGAAGGGCGAGGGCAGCGCCTCGGTGATTTGGACCGGAGAGGACGGTGTTTTCTGGTCGAATGGCATGCTCGACGGCACCCAGGCCACGTGCGGATGGAGTGAGGATACGCCAGCCAAAATCGGCCACCTTCCTTGTCTGAATCCCAGTTTCAGCGTCGTCCCTGCAGCCATGTATCGCGCGCGCGCGCGGACCCTGTGATTTGTGCCTTCCAGTCACTTGCAGCACCTAGAGAATACACGTGGCACCTGCATGCATCAAAGGTTATATAAATGGTGACTCAAGGCTGGGGCCCCGGGTCGGGGATGCTTCTGGCGGGTGCGAGAAGGAAAAAGACTGGAAAGATGATAAGGCAATGGTTGACAAAGAGTGCCGCATCAGCAAGAAGCGAAAGTACAGGCGACTAAATCGAGGATGTTTGAGCAGGCATTAGATCCGTGCTAATCAACAGCGGGGGATTTGGAGTTTGTATATTGGCGCAACTGCACCGACTGCACCCCGAAATTGAAGGCTGACGTAGGATGATAAGAATACCTGAGGTAAGAATAAGAATAAGAATAAGAACAAACAATGGCGCCGCCTTCCGGAATTACAGAGAGGGGCGTTTTTACATGAGACGACAAAACAGAGGATAAACATCCAACTTAAATGGATTCCGTTGGTCTGGGAGCATCGAGGCAGCGCCCCGGCAGGGCAAGGCAGGGCAGGGCATTAAATCAGTGTAAGGTACGCAACACACTGTTGTTGTGTGTCGAGTTGTAAGGTACGGACAGTAGAGTACATGCCCTGAAGTCATAGGAGAAAAAGCCATAAAAGATACACACATGTAGGGTAAAGGAAGAACGGCGGGTGCCGGAAAGGACGCATTACCAAGTACTTGCAGAACCTACCTTGCCTACCTTACCTATACCGAGTATATCGTCGTCAGGTACCGTATCTTGCACGGTACAGTACATGCAGACAGCCTTCCTTGCAAGGTCTGTCCCTTAGATGATATTCCCCCTTGTCGGTCCTGTCCATCAACGACCCTTGGCATTTGGGGGCTGATGTTGACAGCATACGACAGTGACCAATGCGAAGCCGCTATTCCCGCTGGGAAAGAAACTCCCCTCAGCGCACGTAAGAGATTCCATTTGTCTGGGATCTGTTTTGGCGCGAGCCGGAGAAGACACTACGATATCGGTCGAGAGATCAAGCTGACTACTTTATCCTGTGCAGTCCTTGCTACCTCTGAGCTACTGGGAGCTAAAGCATGACTACTTAGCTCCGCCCTCTGAATCTATCTGAACCTGTTCTCTCCTTTGTTCTGATTTACATACATACCTAGCGCCTCATCAGAGGTGGCGAGTATTAGCGTGTCAGCGTTGCAGCTTCCTGTAGTACCTTAGTCGCTCGCTTTCTGCGCTTCGGGGCTCTACTCCACCCTTACAGTACCATGGCATTGGCCCCAAGGAAAGTCTCCGAGAACATGTACTCACAGGGTGCCTCCGACCCACACGACGAGCCTGGGGGTGTTCGCGGAGTGCCTCGTTTGGGGGTCGCGTTCGGGCCTCCTTCCATTGGCCTTCCTCGCCGTCTCTCCAGCCAAACAGGCGAGATGGGCAGTCAGTCGTTCGCAGAGAAATGGGAATTAGCAAGGAAGCAGTGGGACAGGACATGTCTCAGCACACAATACATAAGCTGCAGTCAGAACACACCACGCACCGCGCCGCAGCAGATCATGTACGACGCCTCCCGAGGTCATGGTTAAGGATATGGACGAGCGTCAAACATAGCGCTCCATTCATAGGCACTGTACCCAGTAACGGGGGGTGCCCAAGGAGACCAGGCCCCGGTGATCGTCATTGGACACGTGGACCGGATTATTATTGAGGGGCGTATCACTGAGCTTGCCTTGACCACTCAGGGAAGTCTCAAGAAGCGAGCCAGTGTACGGTAAGGTACAGGACCTTGAGGGAGAAGATTTAGGAAATATAGGGGCACAGGACTGTAGGTAGATGTGATTGGAACGCGTGTTGATAGCCGAGAGAAACAGGGCTTAAAGAACGAGAAGAGAAACGTTCTTTCCCAATTAATATTTCTTTCTGAAGAATTACCTTCCACTTCCACCACACATCATACCAAATACAAACTTACTTATGTACTCCGTAAGGTACCAGGTATGGATGTACTTGTACTGTATCTGTAGGTATGGGCCGTATGGCAATTGATTGACGAACAGCGATCTTCCATGTCGCCATGATCCTGGCTGGCCTCAACTTCACCCAGGGGCTTGTCGCTTAAAGAAAAGGTAAACTGCTTTATATCCGTTTCTCGCCTGATCGGCAGGAACAATTGATCGCTTGCTTTCGTAGGGCATTTCTTGATAACGACCTTAACCTTACCTTAGCCATCGGAACCAACACATACTACTTCGTACCGTACACTACCTTACATACATCTTCCTTACTACCTTAGCCACCCGCCGGGCGATCAATGCCTGTTGCGGGGAAATAGATCGGCCATGAAACGACCGATTCGACACTGCAACAGCATCGCCACGAACAACGTGTCAAATGCTCTGCAGCATGAAAGATCCGATGCATTAAGGTATGATGTCAACCGCATCGGTAAAAACAGTACCTGCGGCTATAGGAGAATCGTGTGCCCATCAGGACCTGATCAGACGACGTTGCATTCCGATCTGGCTCGTATTCACCAGTCTACACCTAACTTGTGTGGCACTGTTCCTCATTCGACAAGATACATCTTCTTCATGTGTCCAACTCAGGGACCATCTGGACCATTTCAAGGTGCTGCCGGTTGCCACCAGGGGGGCTCTCTGATACAGCTGTCAATGAACGGATCAGCCCTTCAATTGACGCTTTCATCGGCCATGCTCCGAGTCTGTAGGAGATCTAGCCGTGAGAGCAATCTGGCCACTCCATAAAATCAGATCTGCAGTGATGATCGTTTCACATCTGTGTCGCACATTTTCATCGATGATGCTTTGTAGTATGGACGGCACCTAACACATATTTCATATGGGAAGTGGTGACAGAGTTTTCCTTAGCTTCTACTGCTCTGTATGCCGTTGTGGAAGTGCCAATGGTTTCAAAGAAGCCTTGTGCATCTTTTCGACCTGTGATCCAGAAGATCTTCAAATTTTTGCCCATAAAGTCACTTACTGAGTAAATCAGCTACTGCTTTGCTTTCTATTGTTGCGCTTCATCAGCAGACTTTCTCAATTAGATCACATCAACATCCTGATCGTCGTTCTCTGAGCAGTTGGATATGCTCAGTGGGACAATACGTTGCTGTGACCAAGACAGTGGGGAGACCCTGCAGTCAGTTGGGTAATAAGCTGTGAGAGCCGTTTGGCCCTTCAGGGTTCCACCTGTTCACTTGGATTGATGATGTCCCCAATGAATGCTTTCAAGATGAACCGTGCCCTGGGCAACCCACAGTCCTTGAGCTCCCAACAGTTCTTCTTTGCTGCTCACTGCATTACAGAGGAGGCCATATCCTAACAGACAGAATCGCCAGTGATACTCTCGAGGTCCACGTTCAATTCGCATCCGAAACGGGCAGCAGCATCAGCTTTGTTCCAGCCAATGGTCACCTACAGCCAAAGCCTAACCTTGCGATCAGTAAACGGCTGGTTGTCGACCTCCCCGGGACCGGACGATTTGTACGGCCTTGTTTGTGTTTCAAGATATCTTAGGGCAGGGCATAAATGCATTGCCTAATGCCAGGGGTTCAATGATTGAGGGCGTCCTAAGTAGATTCACAGCAGGCTGTCAACCTTCATGTCATCCTCAGATTTGATGGAGCTTTGCTAACTTTTGCCGCCACTGAACAGACCTAGCCATTAAGCTCTCCACCACGACGGGTGACAATTCTTAGCCGTTCCGTACCATGATACCACACCGTCGCACTTCCTGAATGCAACAATATCCTCTTGCACTAGAGTGATTCTGAGAGCAACCAGCAGGAATGAGGGTGGCTAGTGCTGTTCGAGATATGAGCAAGGGCGGCTGTGGTCTCCTTCACTTCCTACCTTTAGTGGTCGAGCAGTTGGTGATTAGGGGTATTCGTAGTGTTGTAAAGTTTTAGCCACTCACTAAGTACAGCTGAATGACGGTACAGATTACCTCCTACTGCTGGGCCTAAGTTGAAAGCATGCAAAGCCGACCTTACGAGAACCCGTGGTTGAAGTCTCACCGACCTAAAGAAGTCATCAACGCCTTAAGAATGGCTGGACTCGTACTCTTTCCCATCCTACTTCACAACTCAGATATTTCGCCGAAAACTTAATCTACCATGCAGTGAGGCTCTCAATCAAGGCCTTGCTCCATAAGGGCCTTGCCCAAGGAACCTTGCTTGAAGGCCTCTCTTGATGAAGACCTTCGCTGCATAGATTACATTACTATCAGAAGACTATTGAACATTCAGTTCAGAGTCTATAATCCTTTTTGAAACATAGATCACTGAGTGGGTGATTCCTTCTCTTCAGTTGACTTTTGTTTGTCTGTATGTAAGGTAGATTTAGTCTTCCATAATATTGTTCCAATATCGGTATCGGTATCCGTCGTCACTCCACCATCTGACCCCCGACATCTCGAACATGGCAAAAGATAAAGAACGATCGGTCAACCCAGCGCAAGCGCAACGGAAGTTGGAGAAACAAAAAGCACTTAAAAAAGGTAGCTGACTCCGCGTCGAGATTCCCAACCCCACGCCTGGTGCGTTCCCATGGCTGATGCCACCCGTTTGCCGTAGGCAAGGCCGAGGTGGCGGCCCGGCGCACCGAGAAACTCGCTCGGCGCAACCCCGACCGACTGCAGCGCCAGATCGATGACCTCGAGGCGGCCGAAGCGTCCGGGCAGCCGCTCAAACCGCGCGACAAGAAGGCGCTCGAGGAACTTCGAAGGGACGTCAACACCGTCCGGAAGGCTCGGGATGCGCTGGGAGACAAGGCGTCCAGGTTCGGCAGGGATGACGGGGCCGAGGGCGGTAGGAGAGGGGCATTGAACGGGCAGGGAGGTGGAGGTGGGATGCTGGGGAAGAGGAGGAGGGTGGGAGACAAAGATAGTGAATCAAATGACGGCAGTGAGACGGACGAGAGCGTGCGGACGATCCCGATGCCGCGGGACTCGCCCCCTCCGATACCCGCACGGTACCTACGACGGGCGGAGCCCTGCAACGCAAATCTGCAGCCGCTTGGGGAAGGCAGAGGTGGAGGGGAACGGTTGCCGCACACGCTGCCGCCCAAACCGGAACCCGTGCTGCAGGCGCAGACCGTCTACGAAGCTAAGCCGGCCGTGCGGGACCTGAGGAAGGAGGCGGTCAGTGCGTTCGTGCCTGCGGTGGTACAGAGGAAGATCGGTGCGCGCAAGGGGCAGGGCAAGCTGCTCGAACCGGAAGAGATGGACCGTCTGGAGCGGGAGGGTTACGGGAAAGGTAGCGGTGACGGGGTACAGGAGACAAGCATAGGGGCAGGCTTCATTGTCGACGCCGCGCCGGTGGTGGGTGCGGAGAGTGAGGTTAAAAGCGGTGACGTCCGGACCCGTCTGGAGGAAGAGGAAGCAAGGTTCGAGCGAGAACTGAGGAGTGTGCAGATGGAGGAGGTTCAAGATGAAGACCTTTGACGGGACGACTCTGGTGTCTCTAGGATCGTTTACGAGCCCTCCAGACTGCGCAAATATTACGTCTGCTCTTCTGAGCTTCGGCCTCCGATATTCGATCAGACATCTGGTGCGGCAGATTGCACGTCATCATTGTCGTTGGTTTTACTATCCACCGAAACAACGTTCTCCGACGGACTGAGGGATTGTACGAAGTACACTCAACGAGACCGCATTGGCCGTGATACGCTCCATGGTGAAGCGATTCAATCCAATGCAGAATGCCGACTAAGCTAGCACCTTACGATCAAGTGCGCTTCTACAGGATATTATGGTTCCTATAGACTCTCCATTAGGAAGCCATGCTGGCTCAAACCGTACGCTCCGTTCGAAGCCAATGGTTATACAATTGAAAGAACAAACGTCGTTCAATCCAAAATTAGAGTAGAGCGCATGGACAATCAAGAGAGAGCGAAATACAAGAACAACCAGCAGGGTATCCGGACCAACAAGTACATGCAAAAATCAAAGCTATTTGACGCGCAAGACTCAAAAAGAATTTTACAAACTCGCCGTGAGGCATTCATATCTTTGAAAACTCCAGTAGTCCCAAATGTTGAAGTGATTAATGTCTCATGCACCAGAGGATGTGTTGCGTGTTGGATGGTCACTGCTATCCAGAATCGTAGGATGGTGAGCGCCTGTAAACCCAGTAACTACCTCGCCTTCCGCGAAGGTCCTCGATCAACTCTTCTCTCCAAACCCTCTACCCTTGCGCGGAAGCCCTTGACGATATCTCGGATATGCCTGACTTTGTCAAACTCGACTTCAAGCTCGTCGATCTGTTGCAAAATTGCCCGAAACCGGGCTATTTCGGCGTCGGCGATAGCCATGGCGTTGCCGGCGTGGTCGTGCTGCGCTTGCGTGCAGATTTGAGTTTGTTGCGTTAACTTGACCGTGACGAAAAACATCAGCTCAAGATCCTCCATTCAAAATCAAGCCCGCCAGCGAATCATACCGCTTCCACCCGGCTCTGGATCGCCTGCATCAGCCGGTCGAAGTGATAGCCGAGCGCCTGCAAGCTGCCCGGATCCAGCAGCAGTCGGCCATGGCTGGACGCCGCGCTGGTCGCGCGGGACGAGCTGCTCCCCCGTCCGGCGCCGCGTCCGCGGGAGCTGCCAGCGGCTTGGGAGAGGGCGATCTGCTGGTGCTGACGCAGGATCTGGACTTCGTCCGAGGAGAGGCCGAGCTGGGTGTCCGGGATGGATTGAAGGGAGGACATGAGGAGCGGTCGAGGATGGCCGACAAGGGTGTCCGAGCCATGCTACGAGGACTGAAAGGCGCTCATCGCGGCGTCAACGCTCCGCAGAAAGATTTGGTGTTTAGCTCTGTGGAGGTGCGATGCCTTTCGCGCGTGGCAGCTCCGAGTCGTGGGTAGATAGACGTTGGCGTTAGTGAATAAAGCAAATTTTCCACTATAGAAATAACTTATAATCTACATGGGCCGTGGTCTTCCGATGCCGTTTTCAAGTAGCGTCCGTGATTAGCCAAAGGCTGACGGAAGGCTACCCAGGTACCTAACTTATACCTAATATTGCAGGGGTAGTTGAGGCTTACGGAGTACAGATGCCCGAGCTGTGAGGCGGGGACCACCACGTCCGGGCTATTGCACAAGGCCTCAGGTCCAATTGCAATTTACCTCGAATACCTTCCTCTACCTCATCATCCAAAAAGTAATGAATGCTAAGGTACTGTACATGTCTATCCATTGCTTATCTCCATCTTCTCCAAAATCTACCGCTCAGTCCGATCGTCCGATCTTGCCGGTGATCCTTCAACCTTCTTCCGATTCTAGAGGAAGAACGTTTGCTGCATTTTAAGTCGTGCTCTACTCTGTTCCCTAGATCCTCAACTTTGATTTCTATCGCCGGATACAGAACAGCTGTTGTGGCGAGACTGAGACAGATTGCGACATCAGCCCGCCTGGACTAGAGGTCCGAAGGGATCAGGTACCACTGCGCTGCAAAGGCGGGCCATGCAGTATCAATACAACCACCTAAGAACGCCCTGAGAATGGCATGAATATGCGACTGGGTATTTCAATATTGACCACGGAGCCAGAAAGAACGATACATTTCGAAGTAGATGGATACGTCACGCTCGTGGCGTCGCGTGGATGACTACTAACAGAAACTTCGGGTCTGCAACAATGAATGGTCAGCGGATGGCTTGGAGAACCTCCATTTCGATCGAAGGGAGTGAACGACGCTCACCCGGCACAATGACAATCTCCTGCTTCTTCGTACGCAACCTAAGGAGCTTCACCTCATCTTCAGGATCCATGCCAGCCACTAAGCCTCCGGCTGCTTCCACAAATGCCCACACCATCCGTGCCATTGCCTCCGCGCTGTCCATACCTGTACTTCCACCTGCTCTTTCCTCATCATAGATATTGCTGCGATCAGCCACTCCCATCTCGTCGTCGGTAAGCCCGACGGACGATCCGCTGTTCGGTAATGCTTCGCCATTTGTAGCTGCCCTCAACATCTTCGGCGGTGGCGCCGTCGGAGGCTCAGAGATGAAGCCCGACGTCTGGATGATAGAACCATCCACTTTCGACAAGATCAGGGTACTTTGAACGCCAGGTTTACTGGCCAGGCGCGTAAGCAATGCGGCGGTTTCCACAGGTGACTGTAGGGGATCAGTGGGTGAACATGCCAGGTCATAGAGGATTTGGCAGAAGGTGCACTTGGTGTGAGGTTATATCTGAATGGACTGGCGGAGGCATACCGTCAATTGAGTCATGGCCGAACAATCTGCGCCTCAAGGAGAACTCGATGCAAACTCAAAGCAACAGAGATACCATATGTGCACAGTTATCGTTGACCCTCTCTTCGCAGCCCAGGGTCAAGCTACGTAGCAGCTGATCTTAGTCAACAGAAGCACTAAAGGGCAATGGTTACGGGGCTTGCCACTCCGACCTGCAACGCCTTAGAGATATAATATTGATCTATTAGAGTAGGACCTTCGTACCCGATGGCAGCAACCGCTTCATGGTGCTAAGGTAGGTGCTTGTACTTACCGGTAGTGGTCTCTTCACTTGAAGATGTAAAACAAGCGCGTATAAGCGTGGTGGTCAAAGCTCGCTGCAAAAATAGACCTCTGGCCCGTACGACTTTGGAAAGTTTAAACTGGGCTGCGGCGGTTTTCCATGAACAAGCTGTTCAAGAAGATCAACCTACCCTTGCCGTGCCTACAATACATGCATGCATCCTCGGCTTACGAGGAATTGTTTGCAACGATTGTATAACGGATTCCTCTATGCCGAGAAACGCACAGTATCGATCTCAGCATCGAAGGAAGAGGTGGCGCCTATTGAGAGTCTGACATCATGGGCTCAAGTGTAAAGAAGAAGAGGGAGAAAAAGAAAGATTTCCAAGTACCTATTATCATGCCGTTGTAGGTCGGACAAAACTGACAGGCGCTACGCCAGAAAGTAAAGCTCAAGGTTGGAAAGACTCGCCCCAAAGCCGCCAATGTTACGGACACGAGCTTCAAGTCGAGGTGTCAGTACTAATACACCTCCCATGAGCATCCGACAACTGATCGTTCTCAGCGATCGTCCTGAACCAGCAGTCCCTAACCACAAGCGCTCCTTCGACGTCGGCACGATTCACACATCATCTTTCCGTGCTGAGCCATCGATCTGATACTCAGCGCAAAGACTCCCTTTCATTTCTTACGTCCGCCGTTGCTGGAAGTGCGGCCAACTCACCGTTACCTCAACCGGTTAGTGTTATCGTGCCGACGCTCCTACCTCTCGTCCTTGATGGATCCAATAGCGTGAGATGCCAGCTCATCAGGCTTCTGCGCGCCTTGCCTGCCGGCGAAGTGGAGGATCATGTAGACCAGCTGTTGCTGTACATTCGCGCTGGAATGACACATCTGGCCGCAGACATTAGAGCCACAGCGGTGGAGGTACTTGACTGGCTGCTAGAGGTTTCTGGCCTGGAGACTGTCTCATGTGCTGGCGGGTGGGTTAAGACTCTGAAGTGCTTCCTGGCACTGTTAGGTTGGCAGGATGAGGATGGGTCCGCCAAGTGGTCCGGGGGTAGAGTATCATTCGGCAAAGCCGGTTCGGAGGGGAAGTCGCTTGTCAAGAATCTCACCGTGCTAGCTACATTCCTCAGGGTCGGGCTACTTACAACTCCTGGAGAAGCTGGTGAGGGGCTGCTCAGCGACTTCCCTCTATGGCACATGCGATATCACATACTGCCGCGGAACTCGAACTGCTTTGTGCACTTGAACCTCTTCGGGACTCCCAGAGACGCCGAAAGTGGAATGTACGAAGACCGCGAAGAGCGTCAAATGGTTTTTCATACTCATTTTGAGAGCTTGATCAACAGAGGCTTGGAGACCGCCAGAAAAGAAGGAGGCGAGGTCGGAAGAGCTGCTGCGTTGGTGATCAAGACTATCACTGGAGGAATGGACGACTCAGTGCGCACAATTTGATTGCAGCTTTGTGAATTAAATCTCCAAGACTCAGGCAATCAATGATCCAGGAGATTTCTAAATGTAACGGTGGTGCCTACCTACCTTGAGTACCTTAGAGGTACCTTAGGTAGGTACCTAACTTAGGTAGTGATTTAGTAAACGATTCACTGACAAGCTTTGCTGCTTTTAGCTTAGTTAGATTGATCACATGCTTCACAGCAAGAACTTTTCTTCTTGACCTTCTACATACCTCCTCCCACATCTTCTAAACTTTCAAGAGACATATCTCAGGGCACTGCTCAGGTTAAGGTACCAAAGACCTACCTACCAATGTGAGTAGAGGAGTTTTAATCATTGTTAGTACAGTTGTACTCGTATGATATTTCTCTACTACCAAATATACACTTGATAAAAGATCTACTTGTGCTGAAATGATTTTTGAATCATGCAAGTCTTCATGGTGGTGTTACTATACAGATTTGCTCTTCAAAAGCATGTTTTAATTTCTTTCCTGATCAGCTTCCTCCTTCATAAACTCTTCAAAGAAATATTTTCTCTATCGAGTTGGCTGTCGTTGTTGTCGTTTGTCAAGCTCGCGTTTTGCGACCGAGCAATCCCAATGCTTCCAATTGGCGCTAATCCTTTTCCGGCTACTATTAGTGTAATATGCCTCCAGCATTGGTGTACTCCGATGACGGTGGCGATGGCGACGATGGCCTCTTTGCCCCCAAGGAGCGGAAATCGAAGGCACAAGGAAATGCTACCAATGGCGTGGGGCGGACAACCCGAGCCTCCGTGGCATCCACGAAAGACCCGCAAACAGCCCTAGGCTTGGCCAGTGCTGCTGCAGGCGCAGGCGACCTTTACTACGACGAAGACGATGAAGAGCAAGAGTACGAAGACGACGATGATGAAACTGCGGACGCTGAGACAGGTGGCTTCTCGAGCAAGCCAAAGTTGCCATCACACCAATTTGCGAGCAGGTCATTATCGGATATAATTCGTAAGTACGCATGCTGCGAACCGATCGCCGGGTACTCGTATACTCTTTTATTCGTGTAATTGCTGACCCGCTACCGATAGACCTTCTCTCTTCTCCATACCTTGATCTGAACCCCGAGTACCAACGAGACGTTGTTTGGAAAAGTAAGCCCTAATCTAAAAAGGAAGGTCGTGAGTCTGATTGCCGCCAGGAAACCGTATGAGTGGTCTTATCGACTCCCTTATGGGTAAGTCGCCGCCACCCCGTGCGATGGCTTGAAAAGTCTTCCTGACTTTAGCTCCACAGAGAATTTCTATGTTCCGCCGGTCATCTTCAACGTGCAAGCCATCAAAGCCGAAGACGGCACGGAAAGATGGAGGAGAACCTGCGTGGACGGCAAGCAGCGACTAACATCGATCCGTGACTTCATGGAAGGCCGCATCCCATGTCATGACCGACGAGGCGCCACATGGTACGCCCTTCTCCAACGGCGCTTTTTCACTTGTAAAGGGGCAAGAACGTACTGATCATGATCTACATTGTAGGCACTATTGTGCGAAGGAAGATGAAGATGGTAACGTTGTGCGTTCCGCCGGACGAAGAATACTCCCGGAGAAAGTCAAGGAGGTCTTCAGGGAAAAACAGCTTGTTTGTTACGAGTTTATGAACCTTACGGATGCACAAGAAAGAGATCTTTTCCAGCGAGTGCAGAAGGGGGTCCAGTTGACCAAGGCCGAGCAGTTCCGCGCGACCAGGGGGGAGTGGCAAAGTTTCGCAGAGATGTATGAACGAGACTTCCCGAAAGTCGTCAACCGTAAATCTTCAATCCTCCCCTAGGTGCGCTCCTGCAATACTAATTCTAGCAGTGGCCGCCAACTCTCGAGCGTCCGGCTTCCGCAATATTTTGACCTGCTTCTCCCAAATATACGAATGTCAAGATCCCAGCGCCGCCAATGGTGTGCCGTTGCTCAGATCCAGTGTCGGTGCCCTGGACTCCTTTCTGAGTAATGAGCCTGCCCTCAACTCGAAGACTCGGGACCACCTGCGTCATGTGTTTACGATGTTCAATGACCTCGTCGAGGAAGACCCGCAAACATTCCGCGACAATGGTTACCGTCGTGTCAAGACATTCGCCCCCATCGAGCTGGTGTCCGTTGCCGTGTTGATCTCCCAACACGGTCTCACGCGCCCCAGAGGCATGCTCTTGGGCGACATTCGCGCCTTGCGTGAGCACCTTCGCTCAACGAACAGGGATCTCCGGATGAACAAGGACGTGTGGTTCCATGCCTGGGACTTTATTGACGACCTGGAAGGGCAGCGTGGAACGGTTGACGGGTCGACCGCCTTGAAGAAGACCCTTGGATCACGACAGCAGAAGAAATCCGTGAAACCCACAGCCACCATGATGCGAGGAAAACCTGGGAAGCTTACCGCGTCAGAGCCTGTGCGATCCGTCCCTGCTCCATCGAGCTTTCATCCTGAGTCGAAGGATCAGGTAGTCACCGTTATGCCCCAAGCCAATATGATTGACTCCACCGTGGCCGGACCGTCCGAACGGCCACTGGCATCATCGGCACGGCACACGGAAGCAGATCGTCTCCAGGCCTTTACGGCCGGTGTCGAACGCGAGGGAACCGGACACGCCGCCTTTCCCGCAGACCACGACATCGGAGGCGGTCGACGCCATGCTTCTCCCTCCACATCTCCTTCGGCCGCCTCCGCGGCTGACTCACTCCTGGGCAGCGCTCCTCCGCCAGAGCGGTCGGGCACTCTGAAGCGAAGGCCAGAGTTGGATTTGGGATCGGGCAACACGGATGCTAGAGCTTTGGCCGCGAAGAAGGCGAGGCTGCTCGGAAACTAGGGCGTTCGTCGGCCTCCGTGGCCGAGTCCGCAATGGCCGTTGTGCGGCAGGTCGCATGCCGGCCCAGACACGGTGGGATGGCATTGCTTGACACGCACCCCCCTCGCGCCTGGTCCGTATGACAGGAACCTGTATACGCACATCGGTAAATTGCATCGCATGCCAGCAATTATTACTTATAGACGGTGTTTGGTCGTTGCATTTCAGTTATTTCAGCTGGTTCATAGACCGATTATACTTTAATCTATTTTTAACATGTTAAATCCTTCTATTTCGTCCATGCTTCTTATCTCTCTCTCTCCACGTCGTCTCTCGCCTCTTCCTTTCTCTCTGGAAGCACCATCACCGCGCCTTCCGGCACCGTTGATGTGTCCGTCTTGACCCCTGCTGTTTCGGCCGCCTCTTCTATTCCCACGGCCTCCGCTTCCTGAGTTCTGACCACCGTGGAATTCGATCCGTTTCAACGGACGCTCGACCCATTGCAGCCCACCTAAGCCCAAGGATTTCCTCTGCGCCTCCGGCACCTTCCAGGCCTGGAATATGGCCTGTGGATCATTGAGCTGCCTCAGCTCCTGCACCCAGTTCCTGATATACTTCCCTTCAGGATCGTAATCGAAAGATTGCTTGATCGGGTTGAACACCCTTGCCTCCCCTCTGGGGTCGTTTCCGACGCCAGCGTTATACTGCCAATTTCCCCAATTGTTACTCAAGTCATAATCGGTCAGCATACACTCATACCACTCCGCGCCAATGCGCCAGTCCATCCCGAGACGCTTGGCAAGGAAGGAAGCGACATTCTGACGCGCACGGTTGGAAGTGTAACCTGTCAGGTAAAGCTCCCGCATACTTGCGTCGATGAGGCCGGTACCCGTCCTGCCCTCCAAGAACCTCATCAGAGTTTCCTTCGCCGCAGCGTTCTTGGAAGGGCTTGTCCAAGGATAAGAATCATCGTTGCGAAACCCTTCGATGCGAAACAGGCGAGGGCGGAATTTTCGAGTGCACAAGCGCATGTAATCCCGCCACAGCAGCTCGAAGCGCAGGGCCGCCGTTCCTCTATTCTCGCCCTTGCCGTACCCCTGAGCACCCTTCCCCAGAGCCGTTGTGCCCTCCTCGAAGTCGAGCAGATAGGCGTGGATCTGTCGGGCCGTGATGCTGCCGAGAGCTAACCAGGCGGAGAGCTTTGTCGAAAAGTCTGTGCCAAGCATCCCGTTTCGCGAGTCTTTGTAGGTGCTCATATTGCCAGATTGTACGAGGTGCTTGATGCGCTCATGGGCCGTGGTCTCCCCGCCGTGGAATGGATGCGCAGTCGTAGCGTTTGGGGGCCATTCGGGAGGATGGCTCAAACCAAGGTCTGTGCGAAGAGGCATTTTCAAGGCAGTTATGGTGGAATCGAGGGAGGTGGGTAGCACGAAAGGTGCGGCTTGTGGTGGTACAAACGGTGGAAGGGGTGGTAGTTTTTCAGCGGCGGGCAAAGTCGGTCGAGGGGCGCTGCGGAGGGGTTCAACCATCTTGCGGAAGGAGGTAAAAACATCAGGAAGGTCCGCTGGGCGTTGGAAAGGAAGATCACGACTTTGGCCGATCCAAAGAGTTTAGTAGCTTCCTTTGTAGCAAATATTGGCGAGATCAGGATGTCACACTCATCGACAAAGTACTTCTCGTCCACCCAGAGTCTGAATTCTTTCCCGTGCCCTTCGACGATACCTTTTACATCCCTCTCTTCTCTCCTCTCCTCTACACCTTCTTCGTCTGTCATCCACACACCTACAACTTCAGCCTCCCTCCCACCCGCTTTGAATCCGTCCAACAGATCCTTGACAACTTGGCCCACCATGCCGACTCGTATCTCGAGCCCGGAGCCTACGGCTTCGAACGCCTTTTTGGAATCCCAGACAGTCTCTGCAAGGAATTGTGCGCGATGAGGGCCGCACCTCCAGAAGCCACCGACTGGGGATCGTGCTTCTGGAAAGGGCGAGCGTTCTGCGTCCGAGGAAAGGAAGCCAGACACCTCGACTTGCTGCGCGGCGAAGACGTAGAGAGGAAGCAGGTGAGTGAAAGGGCGTTGTGCATGCTGGAATGATCGAGAGATTTCATACAGGACCGGATTATCGAAGAGTCGAAGATCACGGCGTACGAGATAGATGAGTATGCGAGGAGTAGTCATGGTTGTTCAATCTATTGAACGAAGTTCAACCAGCCGGTTTGAAGAAATCGCCCGGGGGACTTGCAACAGTAACCCGAAGCAGCAAAATTCGTGCTCTCAGATGGTATGCGGTGGGACAAAGAAGATGAATAAGGTAGTAGGTAGGTATGGAAAAAAGGAGAGAAACACTAGAAGGTCTGGCGCATTGCTAGGGGTGGGATTAAGGTATGTATGGTATTCTTCTATCAGGTAAGGTACCTTACCATTCTGTGCTCACTCGCATCGTCGTCGTCATCACTAACGTCAAGGTAAGGTACTTACCATAGGTATACTCGCCATTTTACTCGAGCAAGTGGGGATTTCTTTGACATCCAGCTCGACCTGTAAGGTAATGGAAGGACTTTAAGGTTTCGGTACCTTTTCGTTCCCATTCGCTTATCGGCGGAGACTTCCTAGCGCCGATTTCGCATCGGATCCAAGTACATACGTACATGTACAGTACATGTCGCATAGGTACCTTACGGCTAGGTAGGTACACATAAGGTAAATTACCTTACCTAAGCTTACTTACCTTACGAAGGTATGGTGGATTGAATTTGATTCATAAGGTGCCGCAATGGTATTGCACGCAGATCACATGCACAGTGTGATACATTGTGTAATATCATTGCTTACTCATCTCTTACTAAGCACCCCTATTTATGTCTTAGTCATCATTTCCTATATATACTCTACATAGTGTAAACAAATAAAAACAACTTTCTACAGATCAATTCACATCTAATAGCATTAAAGATTTAAAGCATACTTTTAAGTAACTTTAAGACTTGAGCTTCAGTCTGAGCTGATTTAATTTATATTTTAATTATAAAAGTTTTAATGCAGTAATACATAAATTATATGTTCACTCTCTTTTCAGTGCTCACTGTTACTTCAGTGTTGAGACTATAGAATAAAGAGACAAATTTTTATATTATATTGTATAAAGAAAAGTTCTATCTTTCTTATATTGTGACATGTTCAACAGCAATTTAAATTAAATTAGAATTAATTTATTAATTAATATCTTTAATCATTTACAATCTCTCAGTATAAAGCTCAACTCTATTTTTATAATGATGAATGAACTTATTATGATTAATTAATTAACAGTGTCAGAAACAGCTTCTTGAATTAATTATAAGATAATGATAAATTAAATTGCATTTTTTCAAACTTAATTAAGAAATATTTATGTTAATTAGCTGATCTCTAGCTTTATGTCTGAGATCACATCTTTATTTAATGCAGTTTCAGAAACTTAAGAAATATTTAATGTAATAATGTTTTTCTTTATAATGATGTTTAAGAATTCTCTAAAGATGAAGACATTGTCTATTTATAAGAATAATTGAAAAGTGAATACTGTAAAGATGTAAATTCTTAAAATGAAAGCTTATTTTCAATTTTATAAAATATTGATGAATTAACTTCTAAATAATGAAGCAAAGATCACTGTTACAGTTAATTATTTAAAAGATATTGTTAAAGTATGATGACTTCAAAAAGAAAAACAACTTTAAGCTGAAGAAGACTTATTAAATATTAGATCTTAAAAAATAAATAACTTCTTTTTAGCATTTCTACTAATCTTTGAAAATGTTAATAAAATGAAACATCAACATTGCTGTTATAAGACTCTGAAACAAACAAAATTAATTCAATAATACAAAGCAAAATTTATAAAGATTATATAACTTCTTTAATCTATATCAATTAAATATAAACAGAAATAGCAGTTCATTCAGAATTTAAAGCAGAAGATTTAATTTAAACTTTGAAAGTATTTAAAGATTGAAGTGACTACTCTTAATGAATTAATTTGATAAGTTAATTAAATTAAATAAAGTCTTTAAAAAACACATAATAAGAGTTATCTTAATGTCTTTAATGACTTAAATTTAAATCATAATAACTCATTAAACAATTCTTAAGATCAGTCTCAAAGTCATGAAAGATTAATTATGTTTAAATTAAATAAGTCAGATATGAAAGCTTATTAAATCTGATGTAAAAAGAATAAAGCATGCTTTCATTATAAAAAGTTCTTATATATAGCTAAAGACTGCTGAGACAACAAGAACACTGATAAGAATAAAGATAAGAATAAAAATAAGAGTAAGAATAAGAATAAGAAGAAGAATAAAGATAAGAAGAAGTCAAAGATTGTTGAAGTTAATTTAAATGATTTGAATAATTTGAAAAATTAAAGTTGTTCATAAATATAGAAGTATTTATAAACAAGTTGACAGAAGCTTTTATTCAACTTAATAATGACTTAAGTAAAGCATTCATACTGAATGATCTGAAACTCTTATTATTAAGTATAATCTTTAATTAAATCAATGTGCTCAATTTAAATACATATATTCTTGCAGACTGCATTCAAGACAGACTGAATAAGATAAATGTGAAAGTATTAATTGATTTAGATGCAAATTAAATATATATCTTCTTGACAGTTGTCAATTAAATGTTAATTAATAATCAATATAAAATTAAATTACTTAAGATATTCTTGCTGAACAGACAGATCATTTAATTAACTGTAAAGCTAATCTTTTATCTTAAGATAAATAGCTTTCAGCAACAATTAAAAGCATAAATTGTGAATCTTTAAGAATATAATCTTATTTTGAGATTAATCTAACTGAAAGTCACTAATTCTCAGATTAATTAAGCTATGAACTGTATAACAATTCAGAATTAACAATGAAAACATCATTATCTGTTTTTAAAAAAGTGACAATGAGTTGTAAATGAGTCAACATTAAATGTGATTGAAGAGTGTGCAGCTATAAAGACACTTTAAAAGCACAGAACTATTAGGTACTTATTAGTAATTTAATAGAATTCAGAGAAGTCAAAAGTTAAATTGTTAATTATTATGAATGAATGACTACAAATCATTATTGAAGAGTTTTAATTCACATTTAGATTGACTTTATCAGACAAATTATCATCTAAATAAATGTTTAAATATAGCATTAACATCAGCAACATTAAGTCTGTCAACATAAATGCTTATTTTCTGTCACAGCTACAGCTGAATGAACAGATTAAACAGATAATAGAGCTACTAAATAAAGATTTAATTTATAAATTTATAAGTTTATAAAACTTTCTGATTCTGTTTATTAAAAAGAAGAAGAGTACATGATGAATGTGTATTGATTATAAAACATTAAATAATGTTACTGTTAAGAATGAATATTCACTTTCTTAAATTCAGAAATATCTAGATCAAATTGACAAAGCTCAATATTTAATTAAGCTTAATCTCACTTTGAGCTATTATCAAGTTTATATAATCAAAAACAATACAAAAAAGACTGTCTTCAACACTTATTATGACAAATATAAGTTCACAGCTATGTTCTTTAAGCTATACAATGTCTTAATGACATTTCAGTCAATGATGAACTCTATATTATGAAACTTACTCAACAAATTCTATTTAATATATCTTAACAATATACTGATCTTTTCTGACTCAATTTCAGATCATCAGAAACACTTATAGATTGTTCTTGATATCTTAAAGAAATATAAGCTATATGCTAAGTTTAGCAAATACACTGTTGAGATGAAAATTCTTAAGTTTTATAAATATATTATAAGATAAGACACATTATGATCAGTCTTTATCAAGATATCAGTCATAAAGAATTAATCTGTCTCAAAAACAGCATATTACATACAGCAGTTTCTTGAACTGACTTTGTATTACTGATGATTTGTATAAGAATTTGCATAGATTACAGCATTGCTATTAAATTTGCTTAAGAAGAACAACATTAAGTTATGTATAAAGAAGAATTAATTCATTGTCTGAAATGCATTATGTAATAGTGTCTTTTAACAGTTTAAGAATGCACTTACATTTAAATTAATACTTATTTAAATAGCTGTATGCAAATCATTTACTATCAAAATAAACACTTTCAAATAAGCAATTGACTGTGCTCTGATGCAGAATGAAATGAATGAGAAACTTTATTTAATTATTTATGATGATTAAAAGTTACAAGATGCAGAGCTTAATTATTCTGTTTATAAAAAGAAGTTATTGATCATTAAGTATGCACTTTAAACTTGACAGTACTATATTAAAAATGATTATACTATAACTATCATTATGAATTATGAAGATCTACAATATTTAAAGAATAAACTATACTCATTTAAATGACTAGCTCAATGAATTGACAAATTTCAGCAATATAATTTTGACATTTAATATCAATCTGAAGCTCAGACTGTCATATTAGATTTAATTAATCATTAATGTTAAAAGTAAGCATCACACTAATAGCATAACTATTATAAGTTATATATTTAACACTTTCTCTAACTTACAATTGACTCATGATTGATTCATAGATGTAAAGAGTGCACACAGATAGTGATTTAAACTTGTAATCTTTAAGCTTACTTTCTCATCATAAACTTAAATCATTAGCAAGATGACTTAAATACATATCTCTTTGAGGTTTTAGACAAGAAATTAAATCACTGCACTAATTTGAGCTTATAATCTGTTAAAAGTGAGCATTACACTAATAGTTAGCTATTATGAGTTATATATTTAATAATTAACTTAATTTTATAAAAGAAAACTCAGTAAATAAAGTGTTTTTAGGTGCTTTGTAAGAGTTAGATGATGTGAAATGAGAGAAAGTGATGATATTGTATTTAAAAGATGATATAAAACTGAAAAAGTCATTGCTTTACAAGTATGTGTATAAAAACAATGTGATGAATCAATTTTAACTGCATTATAATTTGAAATTGAACAATCTGTATTTAATTTAAAAGTAAAATAACAATGAAGTGTTATTTCTATAATTTCAGTACTGTGCAGACTTTTTGAAACATATGTACATCAAATATGAGTATTTAGAAGTGTTAAAACTGTTAAAAGTTATTTAACTTTAAGCTTAATGACATAAACTATTGCAGAATATTAAATTGTTTATAAAGTATTGTTTTAATTGTTAAGTTGCTTAACAATCTTAAAAACATTAAGAGATTGAAGAACATTCATATTTAACTTGTAAAAACTTATTATTATTTAAAAGATAAGAAATTAATATAATAAACATATTATCTTAAATGCTCTGAGAAAACTGCTAAATTATAATAACAATTAATTATATTACAGACTGATCTGTAACTAAAGCTGTTCTAAATACAATAAAAACAATAGTTATAGATTTTCTGTATGATAAAATCTTTATGAATTATAGTTCACTGAGAGAATTACTATTCAATAATAATATGAACTTTCTTAGCTGTATTGTGATCTACTATTTAAAAAAGCTCAGAACTCATTATAGAACAATAATTTTCTATTATTTCTGTATAAATGAAAAGATAAAAAACTTAAATAAAATGTTGAGCTTCATGCTTACAAAATATTTTATGAATAAATTAACTTAATTATGAAATGAATACTTACTGCAAGCACTTTTTGTAACTTAAATTTGAGCTTATAATACAACTAAATAGAGCTCATTCTATCTACTGTATAAAATAAATTCACAACTATTAGACAACTTAAACAATCTCTGATCATTAAGAGAAATTGACTTTAAAGATCAGTTAAAACTAAACTGAGTGCACAGATTACCTATAGGTTGTGTGGGTCTGAGTTGAGTCTGAGTGTTGAATTAAATAAAGTGAACTTTTTTTTGACTTAAATCAGGTACAGGTTAACTCAACTTGACTCTGTGTGAATTGCAGATTATTTGCAGACTAAGTAAGCAAGAATTAGTCTGACTAAGCAAGTATAAGTTAGTATAAATATGTGAAAGTTTTTGTTAGTTAGTTTGGTAGTGTGCATGTTAAAATTACACATTAGAAATGAAGATTTCATCTTAAATCATAGCATGTACTATTCTTTGAAAGTGCATAATGATGTTGTCATTAACTATGCTATAACTCTATGCTACAAAGTCTAATCAGCACTTAAAACAATTATCATCATTCACTGATAAGAATTCATCTTCATTTACTGTTCAAAGATCTATATCTTTCAACATCAAAAGACTTAAGACACAAACAATCATCATTCAACATCACTTTGTCAATGAAGTAATGTTGAACATCACTTTGTCAATAAAGTGATGTTGAACATCACTTTGTTAACAGAGTAATGTTAAACATTGTTCTATCAATGAAGATTGAGAGTTTCTGACTATGTAATTTCACCTGAGATTGAGAGTTTCTGATCATGTAATTTTATCTGAGATTGAGAATTCTCAACTATGTGATTTCATCAAAGATTAAAGACTTCTGATCATGTGATTTCATTAGAGATTGAAGACTCTTAACTGTGTGATTTCACTGAAGATTAAAGATTCTTAACTGTGTAATTTCATCAGAAATTGAAGACTTCTGACTGTATGATTTCATCAGAGATTAAAGGTTCCTGACTGTGTGATTGAGTGATGTGATGAATGATGAAATAGTGAAGCATGAAGAAGAAGTAATGTAAATGAAGACAATGTAATTAAAGTTAATTTAATATTTACTGTTAAGAATTAACATTATTCACTGTCAGATTACTCTCATACAGATTTGCTCATTACTTATTTCTTTTCATTCTTTTCTTTCTCTTCATTCTTCAAATGCAAGTGTTCTTTCTAACACACAATGTATTTCTCTTGAAAGCAGAGAAGTTGATGTTGTGTTTTAAATAAGTTGTAGTCTCATGAATTTTTTGCATTCATTGACATAACTACTAAGCAAATCTCTTCTAACTCTCTTTTCAGAATGAGCTGAGAGAATTGATAGTGTAGTTAATTGTAAAGATGTTGTGATATTGACTGATTCATCTAAGTTGTGATGTTTTAGTCTTTTAATGAGAAATTTTAATGTATATGCATCAGTCAGCTGTCTTCATAGATATTAAGTTTCATATCTTTGTTCAGATCATCAGAGTCATTATCTGAAGTATTGTGAGAATTGCACTTTAAAATATCATAAGTGATTTAATTCAGAGTATCAGTCAGGCTATTATCTGCAATGTTAAAAGAATTGTGATTCAGAATAAATACATAAGATAGATGCTTCATATCTGTATCAGCTTCATTTGAAAATAAGTCTTCTGCAGTGTTCTCTCTTTCAGTTGTGAGATAATTCAGTTTTTAATGTTGAAGTAAATTGAACTTAATCATCATAATGATCTCAATGATAACTTCATTTAGTCAATCTCTTCAATAAGTAATGACATCTTGAGCAAGATTAAACAGTTATTTAATCTCAACATCAGCAATAGATATAGCAAGAACATTCTTAATTATTGTAATTAATGCTGAAAAGATCATAATCTGCAACTTTTAGTACTTTAAAATGTTAAGATCATTCTCATTAATTAAGTACAGTGAAGAATCTAAGTATTGATTGACTTTTAAATTAATAGTTATGATGTCATTAAGTTGAGTCTTGAATTGCTGTGCTTTTGTAATGAGATTTATAAACAATTTAATGACAGATAATGTTAAATTCTAAGTACAATCATGCAACAAAGCATTTTCATATAAACAATAATGATCTTTGTAATAAGTCTGAAACCTAATTCAATACTGTGCATAATATATCTGATCTCACTCAGCTGACTGCACATCTCAGTAATTAATGATGCATATTAAAAATATGCATTAAAAAAATCAATAAAAAATGTACCTGATACAGTGAAAGTTTCTGTGTAGAGTCAAGAATGATGACAATATTATATAATAAGTCATTCTCATCTTTTATTTACACATAATACTTCTTCATCTTAGTTAATGCTTTCTCAATAGCTATCTTCAGCTTCACTGTTCACTTCAAGATTAAGTTTAATCTCTTTATGTTATTTTGATTCTTCAGATGATTAAAAAGATTGATGTACATAAGAAATGTCTTGTACATAATTAAATTATATGTTTAATTCATTGACTTCATGTACTTCTTGAAGAATTAAAGAAGTGTTATTATATATATAATTTGCTGTCACTTCTACTCAGATACATGTAGAGTCTTAAGCTTCTTGCTTAATTTTGTGATTCTGTTACATTCTTAACTGATTCAGACACATATATCATTGCAAAGTTGATAGACTCTTTACATCATATTGTAAATAGAGTTTCATTGTGTTCTGACATTCTGTATAAGTGTCAGAACAGAATATGAATAAATGAGATACTGAATTCTCTTAAACATTTTGTATCACTATGAAGAGAAATTCATAGCAATAGCAAGCTGTTAAATCTAGATATTTAAGAATGTGTTAGTCATATCTGTTAAAACTATCTGTTAAAAACAAGATAGTAATATATCTTGAACAGAGTGTTAGACAGAGTGATTTTCTTAGTGATTTGTGTTAAATTATTCTCATTAAATGATAAAGTAATTGACTCATTGACTATCAATGTCTTTAATGAGTCAAGTAGATTCTTGACAGCTAGCTAAATGACATGTATAAAGTAAGAAATGACATTGACTGCAGTCTGTCATACAATATCTCTTCTTTTTAAAAGCTTACTCAAAGCTTTCTACATGAATTCATTGTTGCTGCAGTTGTTCATAGTCACTGCAAGAAGACACTTCTTCAGCTTATATTTTTAAAGAATTGCAAAGATCTCTGCAGTCATTAATTGATCAGTATGTTGACTGTGAAGAAATTAAAAGACAAAAAGAATTTCTCAATAGTTTCAGTTCTTGTTGATAAAGTAAGTAATAACATTCATAAAGGTCAGATAACTGAGACTGATTCAGTTGTCAAGTGCAATTAAGATTTTGATAGTTTGCTTAAGCTCAGTGAGAAGTATTTCTTGAATGTTTTAATGTTACATCTTTACTAAATTGTCAAATCAGTATCTATCAGGCATCAGTGTACCTAACTACAGCATTTAGATGAGTTTTTGAAATTCAGAGTTCTTAAGTACTTAAAAAGAAAGATTTAGAAAAAGAAAGCTGTTTAAAAGTTATTTAATGAAGTTTTCAGTACTGAAATGCTTGTTTGCTGATTTCTTGTCAAGTTTTGTCTGCTGTGCTATGTCAGAGATACACATTAGAAATATATGTTAAAAAAGCAGAAATCAATATTTTTGAAAGTAAATCAAATATTTATGCTTAAGTAGATGTTCATAATAATAGCTGAACAGTTCTTGATTGATTTATGATTTTGAAGAGAATTTATATCATTATTAGTTGATATTAAATGAGCTATATTCTCACTACAACAACAGCAGATCAAGCAAGATATATCAATATATTGATGTGCTGTCTCTAAATATTCTTGTCACTCATTGCTGACATGAAGATAATCATCTCATTATACAGTACAGTGTTTTCAATTAGATTTATCAGTACTAAATTAACTGTCATTAGTGTTTTTTTATTCATAGTCAGTCAAAATTCATCACTCTTTAAATTTACTCTGCAGCTCATTCTTTCTGACTGAGTCATCATGTTCTGAATATTGAACTAGATATCTTTAAAAGTTAATGAATTTCAAGTTTGAAGAAGATTTCAGAAATGATTTAATTGAAGTATTTAAAGATTCTGTTTGAGAATCAGTGACATCATCATAAAGTATAGATAATGTTGACTGACAAAAAGTCATGTAAATAATTAAACTATAGAAATGCAAAGCTTTAAGAATTACTCTATGAAGTGTGCATAATGTGTTTACAGAATTGTGATACATTCAAAGACATAAACATACTTCATAGTCAGAATTTAAGAATCAAACATAATTGCTATTTAATGTTTTTAACATATTTTTCTAATGTACAATGACTGCAGAGAGCTCTGCTTTCATTTTAAATATTCATTAATTAAGAAGAACTCTTAATTTAATTACTGAGTAAGCTACTCTCAGTTAAGTTAAGAAAAGCAATATAGTTTGATTGTTGTAATAATTGCTTTATTTATCTCATATATTTGCTGCTCTTCTTCAAGAAGAAATCAGAAGATGAGATGAAAGTTATGTTAATGACTTTACTATAGATATATTTAAAAGCTGTATTGTGTGATCTATGAATGTTATAGATCATCTTTACTTCTACAATATTGTGATGCATTCAAACACATTTAACACATAACACTCATCATTGTAATTAAAAAAATAAAGTTAAGAATCAATGTTTTTAACAGACTTTTCTAATATGCAATCTTCTCATCTTCTTCAGTCTAGATATTATTGAATGTGATCATTTTCAAAGTGCATTAAAAGAATTAGATAGTGAGAGCTAATCTTTATACAGAAAGAAAAAGCAAAATCATTTATTTATTTATGATTTGTACAGCAAGTCAAAGCATCACTGACTGCTTTTCTCTTTCAACTGTTTCAGAGTTTTTCAACTTTTACTTAAGACAATATGATCACTTCTGTAAGCTTTATTTCATCAACAATCTGTTTCTTAAATCATGATGTGTGTAATGCTGATAAAAATCATATTATAAAATTTAATTCTTCAGAGATTTTTCTCAGATTATTCTCTACATCTTCAGAAGTCTGCAATTGACATAAGCATGTTAAAATTATCTGTTAAAATTCTTTTATCTTCATCACTGCCTCATTAACTGCAGCATTCTTCTCACTGACATCTTTCTTCTTAATTTTGTTCTCAGCAACATTTTTAACTGCAACTTTCTCTTTAATAACATCATTCTTCACAACTTCTTTCTTAGTCATCTCTTTAATCACAACATTCTTTTTAATCACAACTTTCTTCTCATTAAGATTCTTCTTCACAACTTCTTTCTCATCAACATCTTTAATCACATCTTTCTCTTCTTCATCAGCATTTTCCTTCACACATAAACTCTCTTCTAATAAAATAACAATAACAAATTTCTTGAGCTCAATCATCTATAATAGTCATTAATATGTTAAAAATAACTGTTAGAATCTTTTTACTTCAATTATGAATTCATTAAAATATTTGTGTTCATTTAAATCTAACTTTATGATTCAGAATTCATCATCATTCTCTATGCTCAGTGTCATAACAGAATTCTCATCATCAAAGAAAAAAATATATATTCTTTTTAAAGTCTTAAGATCTTTAACTGTACTGAAGAATTTAAGCTTTAAGATATGTTCTTTTAAGTTTAGAATTGTGTAGCTACTAATGATAAGTAAATACACATTAAAATGAACTATTAGAACACTTACTTCACTGTTATGTTTATGATATTATTAGAGTTCATCATTTACTGTTAAAAGTGTTTCATATGCATTTCTGACTTGAAATCATTAGCTATTTAAAGACTGTGTCTTTCTCTTAGATAACTTATCTGTTCTTAATGCTGAATTACAAAATCAATGTTTTGCTTTGCTGTCTCTTCAATTGTTAAGTAAATCTATCATATAATGAATAAGTTCTAACAGATTTTTCTAACATATATATGTGATATTTATCTCTTCAGTAATCTTCTTCTTCATTAAAGACTTCATTTTCTTCTTATTTTTCTTTATAATTACAAGATCTTCAATCTTCATCTGCATCTCTTATTTCTTCTGTCTTCTCACAATCTTCTATCTCTCTCAGTTGATCTCTAACTTCAGTTACTTCACTAATGTCTCTTAACAATATTAAATTCATAAAGCTCATAAATATATCATTTTGCTGAGCTTAATATTGATTCTTCATGATATTCTTTGTTAAATTCTTCTTCATCTGCTTTCTTATCTTCATATTGACTTTAATTCACACTGATGTCAGTCTAAGCTTACTTAAGACATAATAATGTGCTGATCTGTCATGATCATTTATTTAATCAAGAAGACAAGCATTAAGAGACAGCTCACTCTGATGTTTTTGCTTTGCAGCAATACAGAGATGTTAAGAATATTTATTTTTCTTTTTGTGTGAACTGTCACTTTCATCTTTAATATATTATTCAGTTTTTCTTGATGATTCAACTTCATGCATTTCTGTTAGTCATCATTATAAGATATAAGCTTCAATTTCAGACTTCTACATGCTCAATGTTATTAATGCATTAGAAATAAGCATTAAAACTTACATTAATGTCAGTATCATTAGACTCAGCAGATGAAGAAATATTCTTAATGATAGTTTTAAATGACATAATATGTAAGATGATGTCTTTCTATATTTTAAGTGTTATTAATATGATAGACATAGATATTCTAACTTATCTCAGAGTTCTCATAGTATTTTGTGAGCATGTTAACAACAACATTTATGACAAAGTCTCTCTACACATTAAATGTTATTAATGTATTAGAAATAGATGTTAAAATATATCTCATTATCATTGTTGTGATGCTTCTTTGAAGACAATGATGTTGATAAAGATGTAACACAGCATTTTGAAGTTTCAGAAGACATTATAATACATATTATTTTTATTAAATAATTTCAATGTGCATATCAGTTAAAGAAGAGATATAAATGTTGAAACTTATATTCTTGATGATGCTGATGAAGATAAGATGTTTAGAGTTAAATAATTATGTAAAGAAAGATAAGCTGAGCTCTTAAGTTTGTTTTATTTACTCAGTGAATTTCTCAATAACACTACAGCAACAACATAGCTTCAGTAACACTACATTGATAATTTTAGATTGAAATAATACATTTTACATTAAAACAAAACACTTACATCTATTAAAAGTCTTCATCTCAGACATTACATTCACAGAGTCATCAGCAACATCAGATATGTCTAGTTCTTTGTCTTTAATGCATCATTTTAACAGTCTAATTAAAACAGAAGCATCTTCATCATATCTTCATAACAAATCTTATTTCTATGAGATTATAATCATCATCAAATCATCTATTAAGTCAGAGTCATCTATCTCATTTTTAATGAACAATTTTAACAGTTCTAAATAATATAATCAGAACAAAGTGAACCTCAAAGATAATGAAGTTAAGCAGAGCAGCAAACTACAATAAAGTGAGAAGTGCAGCTAAAGAAGAAGACTGAGTAGCTGCAAAGTTAAAGAAGAAAATGACAGCTAAGATTACATTACAGTCATTAAAGAAGCAGAGATTCAAGACTGACAGTATGTACACACTTTATCTATTTTTTAACAGTACTTTTTAACATATCTATAGTGATTGTGCTTAGAAAGATCAGATACTATTAAAAAAGTGTGAAGCTTCTGATTCTTAAACTATCATTTCAGTAACTGATTAAAAAGATTGTGCAGAATATCTTGTTTAAATCTTATCTTTATAAATTAAATATATCTATTCACTGACAAAGCTCTGCTATTCAGACTGTACAAGAGACTATGAAGACATTCTTAATAGAATATCTTAAGAATAATACTTTACATATTGATGTTGAGATCAACTATTAATAGATATTTAGACATTAACTTGTGTGCAATTCATGCAAAATGTTTGACTATTCAAATAAAGAACATAGAGTTAATTCATTACTTCTATTATAAATTAATGTTGTTTAAGTTCTTCTCAAGTCTCTGAAGATAGTATTACAGTTGTAGTCTGTAAACTACAATGTGTGTAGCTTAACTCATTATAATAGAATTACATTTATTCTTGACTTGTTACAAATACACATTAAAAATATGACTGTAACATAATCATGATGTTGTCTGAATTTATATGATAAACTTATGCTACATACTAACTCAATAGAGCATAGAATTAAGATCAGTGTAACTCATTATGATTAGTCTTATCTGTGTGTAAATATCTGTACAGATTGTAAATAAAGTTAATCTGAACATAAATCTGATCTGATCTGATCTAAACTCTAGTGCAGGTTCAGATCAAGTGCACTTTTTTTCAACCTGACTTGACTCTACACTCAGTCTAGTTAAAACAGATTGAGCAAATATAGATGATTTAAATAACTGTTAATGAAATTCTTTTATGAAAGATTATTGAATCAAAAATGATTCATGATGAAATAATGCAGTTAAGCATTATAAAGAAAGAAGACTGAGTATTTATATAAAATGAAGAGTCTCAGAAGTTTAAAGCTAAATGATTTGAATCTTATAAGATATTAAAAACTCATTTATTAGAAATTTATGCATTAGAAATGTCTGCAAAGCATGTTTTATAAAATTTAATTTATAATAATTAGTTTGTGAAAGCACATATCTTTAATGTCAATAAATTTTGAGCTAATTCAGAGCTACAAAGCAGTCTAAAATGAGCTAAACTATCTATATAACAATTAAGCTCTGAAGTTGATGAGATTCTTAAATAGAAAAAGTTATCATTGTCTTTTTATAAAGAACTTTTAATCATATCTTAAGTCAAATGAAATTACAGACAAAAGAAAGAACTATATAAGCTCTTAATAAAAGAGAAAGAAGATCTCTTTTAGAAAACAATTTATAAGATATAAAAATGTTATAAATGAGTAAATTTATCTATATTCTCATTACAGAATGTTTTAAAAGCACATTAAAGTGTTACTTTTCTTGAACTAATCTTGACTGAAATGAACGATGTAATGAATACATTATAGAAGATTATTGAAAGCTAAAGAAATGTTGATGACTTAACTTTAACATTTATGATAGAAGAGAGACATAATTAAAAGAAAGTGAAAGTCTTAACATTATATAGTATTAAGAAAAAATTAAATGATTAAAAATGATTCAGTAAAGATTTGCAATAATAACATAATGAGTTGAAGTTGAAGTAAACAAGTAATAAAGCTAAAAAGAAAGATCAAAAAGTCTTAACTTCAGTAATGATTAATAATGATTTAATGATGATTTATAAAAGAAATATGAGCTTATATAATCTATGTAAGAGACTTAAGAAAAAGATTCTTATAGATTAAATAATAATAATATCAGAAATAGAACACTTAATCAGCTTTATGTATTGTTAATTTTTGAATTAAAATTAAGACAACAACATATTAAGAAAAGAGTTTTGTGAACTTTTCTCAGAATAGAAACAGTCAGTAATTTTATAAATATAATTAAAAATAAACTTTTTTCAGTTTAAGTTGTCATTATCTGCACTGAATGATAATAGTGATGTAAAGTGAGATAAAACAATGTGAATGTAAACTGCAGACAGAAATTTTACAGAATGTCAAGCAAATCTCTGCATTCACATCAGTAAACTGTTGTGACTATGCAGTAGAAAAGAATGTGATATCATTGCTTACTCATCTCTTACTAAGTGCCTCTATTTATGTCTTAGTCATCATTTTCTATATATACTCTACATAGTGTAAATGAATAGGAACAACTTTCTATGGATCGATTCACAATTGCTCTGGGTTGAAGCACATGCCGCTACAACGAGGATATACTTGTGTCTGTCAATTGTGGGGTTATTATTGACCCCCTGGTGAGGACCCAGATGTGCTTCAGTGCGGTAGCATGGCATGTCGTTTTTCCGCTAGTGATCCAATTACCTATGTAGGTAAGGTTACTACGGTAGATAAAGGCAATGTGCGGAACAACAAATTACACGGAGACAGTCACCTGGATCATACCTATTCCATGACCGTCAGCCCGGTTCAGGTTGATCGGAACAAGTTGGGTCCGATGGTGCAGCATCCGCTAAGAGCACCAAGATGATACACTCTCGACGGCGCGTGGACGACCTGGTTGCGTCCGACAGGAGTAGTAAGTGACTGCATCTTCCTCGGACAGCTCTTTGATAGCTCTACACACGACTTTTGGTGGCTTCATGCCTCCCGATGGCGGCTTCAGAACTCGCTCTCCTTCTAGTGAAAAGTGCTAGCTTACAAAGACGCACAGCACCTGGTGGTAGCGTAATGTTTCTCGAGACGTACAAGTACCCAGGCTATGCTGTACTATTGACCTCTTCCGGTTATTTACTCGACTTTGCTCTCGAAATTCTCCCCAGCCACCAGGTCCGGAATATCGTCGTCGTCGTCATCGTCTCCCCCCTTCTTCTCCCCATCCTCACCCCCCTCCTTCTTCTGCATGGACTGGTAGCTCTCGGCAAGTTTCCGGAGAGAGGCAAGGGAGTCGGGGCCTAGCTGGTTAAGTATGCCGGGCACAAGTTCCGTGAGTTCCTTGTCTTCACCATTGCCGTATATGGCAAAGGTGTTAGATGGGACAGACGCATGGACTGTGACGGGTAGATTATCAGCAGCATCCCTGCAGACAGACCGCGGCTTTGCAGCGCTGGGCCACACGAGATCCAAGCTCGCGGACAACATTCTGAAGTGATACACCACCAGTCGGGGAACCGACTTACCTTTTGGTGCCGCAAAATGAATCACGTTTCCGTCCTCTTTAAACATGTTGACCTCCTCGATAGCTTGGATCGGCTGGACATTGAGCTTCTTCAGAGAGGTCTGAAGCTTCTTGTCGTCCGTGCCCGAGCTCTTGTGGACCTTTTTCATCTTCCTCCGCGGTGTACCTTTGCCTCTGTGGTAGGACCTTCATGTCAGTCGAGGTTCGGCATGGCGGAATGAATCTTTCGGGTATTTTCACGACAAGTAGCCTTGCCAGGGCCAGGCACCAAAATGAATGTTTTCGGAGGTGGTATAATATCTTACCCTAAACAAGCAGTAGAAGGTTAGCAGGTTGAAGAGTATTGACAGCGTTACCGACATCCCGTTATAGGTTTATACGTGAACTTGAGCAATAAAGAACAGAAACAGCCAAGACGAACCGATCCGCACCGACTGCTGCATCTTCGCGAGCTTTGCCTGATCCATACTTTCTGGGGTCCTGCGAGCGCTGCTACACACAACGGTAGTCGATCGGTCTGGTATGGGTAGGTTAGAGAAGCTATGGAAAACGCTAGTGGTCAGTATCAGAGCCGCAACGACATTAGTTCAGGGTGGCTGGGCTACAACCCACAGTCTTTAAGAAAGTAGGCGTAGAGTCCAATTGTGCAACAGCAGGTACGTACATAAGTGTAGGGCGATGTACAAGTAAATGAGGTAAGTTGTCTTCTAACGGGAGCTCTACCGTAGGTAATTCTTCGCGGTTCACAAACGGAGCTCGGCAAGAGCCGCGATGCCCTTACAGTTTGAGCTTAGCGAAGCAACTTCACGATGACAGTCACGCATCGTATACTCGAAGGAAGAACACATCATTCAATTTATAGGAAATCAGTGAACGTAGCCTTCATATGGTACCTCGAAATAATCCCTCACATCCGTATCCTGGCAGCTTCATGTGGAAGAAGTCTTCGCTGTCCATTGGTGTGAAGTTGGGCTCCCACTCAATAAAATGTCTACGTGCTCGTAAGTCTGTATATACTTAAGGTATTGCAAGTGTGGGATCCTGAGGCACGATCAGCCGAGGAGGGAAGCTTAGCTATGCCGTACAACGAAGTTCCACATCTATATCTCAATTCACCACCAAAACCATCGCCTAGAGCCTGGTCTCTTCCTCTTGTTACTGGAAAGCGAGACTCCCGGTCAAGGAATCAGTGCGGATGACCTACCTCAGAGGTTTTAACATAGAATGTCGGTAGTCCCGCGACCAAAACGCATCACAGTAGTCAGGGAGCGGCAAAGCTATGGATATTTATACAAATTTACCTCCAGCGTACTAACCGATGCACTCACAGACTTCCATTGCGGACCACCATCGCCGGTAATTCGAGGACGCAAAACAGTTTTTGCTCACGGGAATGTTCGCATATAAGTTGACTCCTTATATTTTGATCTCCCACATTGCACATTACAGACGGTCCCACATGGTGCAAAGAACCAGCCCATGAACTGGAGGATCCCTCGGGTATATGAAGCATATTCCAGCTCTTATCGAAATGAAATCGAGCCATGCCATACTTTCTTAGCGCATCGCATCCCTTTAAAAGTGATCGTGTTTCCGGCAAACCTGCCGCGGATGCGCCATGATCAGGCCACGTCCTGCAAGTGAAATTTCGTCTATAATCATGCCCAACCCTCTTCAACATCCGAAGGCCTCCGTGTGGAGATAAATCCCCTGCGCCCCAGTCCCTTTGTGCACTGCTCTCTCATCACTCAACCCAACCACCACCCTGCGCACATCATCAACTAATCCTCGAGGTCCACATGCCACCACCGCCGCTTCGCCGAGCGCTTGCTCAAGCGTCCTACGGATGATGACACAAAGATTCGGCCGGCCAGTAAACATGGTGATCGATGAATGTAGGGGTCCTGTTGAGGGCATTGGACAGCTGTCTGACAAGCTTTTGATCGTTGTGGGATATACCAACTGTGATGTAGACATCGGTTGCGAGGGTGCGCAATCACATGTGCAAGCGATGCCTGAAATGGCGTCTTCGTCATCTATAGTGTTCGTACAGCAGCAAGTACCGTCTGGTCCACAGGTCCCTCTCATAAGACCTCGATCGGTAAGTATTGAGGGAACGGAACGAACGGATGAGGCGCCTTGCTTCTCTTCCGCCAGCACTTTCTCGTTTGATGGTAGAGCGGATGCTGATTCAACAGTTAATCCATGATAAGGCTCGGACCGGACAATGGCAGAGGCAGCGATAGGCGTGGATGTTGTGGACTTGTCCGCGGTAAAAGTCAAGTCGCACGTTAGGTAAACGCACATCTCCACCTGAACCTCCCCTACCCATGGCCCGACGCTAGACTCCTTCCAGCACTCAAGATCTAGTGCAACTGCTGAGAGCTGTTCGGAAAACCAACTCAGCTGCCCCTGAGATTTTACTACCCAAACAAATTTGATGCGGCGTGTCGCTGGGCGGAGGCTTCCGAGCGGTTTCCGATTTTGGCGAGACTCGATCCATAATGAGATGATTTCGCGCATCAGCGGCACAGTGAAAGTGGCACCTGTGCTTCCAGCCAAGAATATGACACTATCGAACTGTGAGAGGGGTCGCATTCTGCCGTACGGCCCTTCAATTGCGACGCTCTTGCCACTGTCCATGCTTACATCCACGCTTGATATTGGAAGCGCTGTAGAATGCTGTCTCGCGTGCTTCAAGAAACGTCTCGTGCCACCCTTCTTGGACTGAACGATGAGCTCCATCTTGCCATCCCGGGGTAGGGAGGCGACGGTGAAGGGGTGACTCTGAAGTGGGACGATGGACGGGCAGGTGATGAACACATGTTGACCAGCCCTCCATTTCAACGGTGGGTCCTGGATTGTGATACGGGTTGTATCATGTGATAGTGGTGTGAACGTGGCTTGGCACGCCCAGACATTCCCCGCACGATTCCCTGGGTGGAAGATTGCCAAACTGTTATGGAGGACAGATAACAGGCGTACTAGGCGGTCAAAAAGGAAGAGCCCGACCGAGATCCAGATCCAGACGTGATCCTCGGCAGGTGTGTGCAGGTACACCATAGTTATGAATGCAACAAAGGAAAGAAGATGTTGAACGACGAAGAATTCGTAATTCCATCCCCTGATTGGGGTCATGGAACTGACGACAATCCAAACCAGCACACACCAGGCAATCAGACCGTGTTTTGTGATTGAGTCCGTTGTCACCTTGACCGTGATATAACCATACGGAGCCCAGTCGGCAAACCAATAGCCCATGTGCAATGTTGTCGTGAGCAGGAGGCATCTGGCAGCCCAGCGGTGTAACCAGTTCAACCTTTCGTAGCCGAACCCGGTGAGGAGGCCGACGATGTTCTGTCTTCCGGCAAGAAGGAAGAGCAGCGGTAACTGACACATGGTGATAAAGCCCGTTCGATAACCAACATACTCTCGCTGCCACTGATCGTTGGGATCTAGTCCGTAAAAGCAGAGCACCAGAAGGATAACGAGATTGGCAGACACCAGCAATATCGAGCCCAAGGCAGGGGCGCGGAAGAGTGCGCGCTTGTATGAGACAAGAGGAAGAGATGCATAGGCCATTTCACGGCTCAGCGCTGTAATTGTGGCTAACGTGATGAAAAAGAACGATTTCGGTTTCGCAGGCGTCGAGGTGCTCTCTCGAAACATCCTATTCGATCACGATTCAGTCCGGATTCCTCGTAGATAGTATACAGCTCGCTCAAGGCTCACCTTTGCCAGTACAGGATCTTGAAAAGCATGTTCGATGCAGCCGCGAAGGCTATTGCCCCCGTAATGAATGCCCAGTACACCTCTTGCATATAAACCAGTCCCGGGCTTGTGCCAGTAGACATCGAGCCCGTGTCGTCCGTTCCCAACATATCCATCCTAGCGACGGTCCTTGCAGATGAGTATTCAAAATCTGAAGGGGATCTTGGTGATGTACTATTTACGCAACGATTGCGGCAACAATTCTTCTTGGTTCATTAATAAGAGAGTCATACTCAGAAGCTGTAAGGCGAGAAAGCACACAAAGTCCCCTTGTGATAGGGTTGACGGACGCATGCGACACAGCATACCTTAACTTATAACTCAACACCAACCACACAAGAAGGCCGCTGTGCTCCAGAATGGACAAGCGCTGAAACAAAAGGGATTTCAATTGTGGTACAGTAAGACAGAGCGAGTGATATACCTCAAAGGGTACCTTGAGGTATGACGGGTAAATCTGCTCTCGCTGCAGTCACTAAGGTAAGGTAGGTGAGGTATTTAAAGTACCTACTCCAAGGGCTCGAAAGGTGGTCTGTGCACAAGCTTTCGGTGATCTACTTGCCTAGCTGAGTTAGATCATTGCGAATGCGGCCTTTTCAAGCCACAGTGTGCGTGAATGATCCAGGGGTCAGGCGATACGGTACCGTAAGTTACAAAAGCTACATAGGTACCTTAAGAAGCGTGTACCTTACTTCGTACTGACGACAAAGGCACTGCCAACACAGGGAACTATTTTTTTATAACGCTGATCATTTCATAACTGACCATCTTCTCAGACACGAATGCGGGCAACGTCTCCGGGAGACTTGCCGTGACAGCCACCATAAGACACAATATTGCCGAGTGTCTGGCTTCCACGTCTGGATGAGATCACCAATCTTGCCATATATCGCGTACCTACCTTAGATAGATACTCTGGTTCAAGGTCCAAATCATCATATATTTTACTCTACAACTTCGCCATCGTCACTCCGCTTCTGAGGTGCACATCCGCCCATTGTCTACAATCGTATAGAGCAAGCTGATCCGGCCATTGACGGACTCGTCCCAGCCCCACACGACTCTACATGTCAAGTATGCAGATGACCTTCTTCTTCTCCCACTCGACACCACTTTATTCTTCTGCGTGGACTCCTCGCAGCACCGGTCAGTATGCCGGGACGTGCATCTTCCTGATCCTCCTTGCCGTCTTCCTTCGTTGTCTTTTCTCGCTCAAGCATCTCACGGAGAAGAAGTGGCTGGATCGAGCGTTGAACAGACGATATGTCGTTGTTGCAGGGAAGCTACCCGAGGCCGAAAGGAGCAGCGAAGACGGTGATGGGGGAACAGCAACCTTGTTGACTAAGCGGGGAGTGGAAGAGACGGTCAGGGTCGTGCGGAGGCATGTGAGGGAAGTGCAGCCTTGGAGATTCAGCGTTGATGCGCCCCGGGCCGCGCTTGTTACACTCATGGCGGCGGTTGCTTATCTACTGTAGGTTGAGGAGATGTCATCGCTTGTTGCATGTTCACTGATGTTTCTATAGCATGTTGGCGGTCATGACGCTGAATGTCGGCTACTTCCTCTCCATCCTCGGTGGCACTTTTGTTGGAGAGCTGGTATTAGGCAGATACGGTCAACTGGAAGAGCATTGATCACCAACCTTGAGCGTCGTCACGGGGAGGCACCAATATCAGCTGATCGTTCTCACGGAACCTCCGTATTCTAGCGGGAATGAGATTTCAGCAACAAACAGCAGCCGAGTCGTACCAAGAAGAACACAGCGCGATGTCTCGATCACCAGGATTCTCCGGGGCGACATCAACTCCAACAAAGCAGGAAACGGTCATTGTTTCCGGTGTGAAGATTCCAGCTGCATTCTTGCTTCTGCCATGCACCTTGCTGCGGCTCTTGTTGCTGCACAGCATGCTTATCGACAACGACACAGCTTCGGTTCATCCAAGAGATGCATGAAGCCGCCCAGAGGGCGAAGTGTACAGCCTGATTGCACCTCACCCCCCTCTCATGGTAGCCATACCACCCTTATAACACTCAAGACCTCTGAACCATAGACGGTGGCAATGTGCTGCGAAGTAAGTCAGTATAGGTTGTCACATTAAACAAAACATCGAACGAAGCTTCCTCCTGGTGCGTACCTACTAAGGCCTTACAATTATCTTACAATTGGTTATCTTATATGAAGTACAAGTACTTTAGCTTGGATGAATCTGGTTACCTTCCGCTTACATTAATAGGTAACGTATCTTAGGTATATGCGAGAGTTTGAGCAAGTTTATGGATACCGTACCTAAGGCCATGTACCTTCAGTTAATATTACCTACCTTAATAATATTACTAGCTAGGTATTTACCTTATTCTATTATTATTGTCTTTGTTGTAACTAGCTCCATCATACTCGTTTGCGGTCAAACATCTCCGCGAGGCTCCTCATAACAAACTCAACGCCAAATAACTACCTCGGGTACCTAGGTACCTTAGGCACTGTATCTAAGGTAAGGTAACGGTCTGGATACTGGTCCTGGTATTCCGCTGTTGCCCAGCTCGCTTTGTATATTCATACCGTATACAGCAGTCCCGTTCTTGAGATTTATCTCCAGCTCATCATCTTTACATCCTTCTCTCTCTCTCTTTAGTCTTCTCCTCTACCCGTGCGCTCGAGACAGAGTTCAAAGTCTGCTGCAGAACTCACGTTCCTCTGTACATCCAACGACCGCTCTACATCATACTCTAACGTCGGTGATGATGAAGCCGTCTACCGTCACATTCCTCGCAGCCATCCTCCCTCTTGTTTCCGCCCATTTTCGCCTCGTGTATCCCGCCGCCCGTGGGTTTGACGAAGACGTCCTTGGTAACTTTCCCTGCGGCGGTCAGAAGGTCTCAGCAAACCGTACCTCATGGCCCATCACAGGTGGCCCGATCCAGCTGCAGATGGGTCACGTCACGTCGTCCGTTGAAGTTCTCCTCGGCTTGGGCAACGATGTCGGGAGTTCCTTCAACATCACCCTGGTACCCATCTTCCAGGAACAGGGGCTCGGCCAATTCTGTATGAGCGGCGTGACCGTGCCCAGCGATCTGAAAGTCACGGACGGCCAGAACGCCACGCTTCAGGTCGTCACCAATGGTGATCCGTCCGGCGGACTCTACAACGTACGCCTCCGCCGTCTGGCGCTGTATCCCAAGAAGCACTCTCGCTGATGTGTCCAGCTTTCAGTGCGCCGATATCACATTCACCACCGGCGCGGCTAGCCCTTCCCAGTGCACGAACGGCACCGGTGTGACCGCGGCACCGTATACCGGCAAAGCCAAGAACGCCAACCAGACGGATTCGACGGGCGCCACCTCAGCTTCCGCGCCCTCGGGTTCCACTTCGACGACGGCATCAGCAACGGCCGGCTCGCACACGGCAGCTGCGGATCGGACCGTGTTGGGGCCGTGGGCGTTGGTGGCGGGCTTGGTGGTCGGAGCCGTCACTCTTCTCTAGGTGTGGCGACTCCGTCGAGCGTGTTGCACCCTTCTGGGTCGCTTCCGATGATGATGATGAGCCTTACTTCTATGGTCAGTCGTAAATGCAGTCCTTGACCTCCCTTCGATTATGCGTGTCCGGAAGCCGTGAACAAAGCCACCGGACTCGGCTCGCCTGATTCGCTCGCCATTCCCGTGATTTGGTCGACAGGACAAAGGGCTACGTCTGACTATACGATTGGCCATGGTCATAGTCAGGCCTGGAGCGAAGCTGAGTCTTTTGTCTCTCTAGATGGTCAACATCCTGCACGACGGTCTAGTAATCTAAATTGAATAGTTTGGCGCCATCTGGGCTGGATTTCGGAAAGAGTCTAGGTTTGCTCAGGAAATATTCTGAAGTGGTGGTCAATCGTCCAACGAGGTGGCTGGTACTTGCGGTTAATGAGCAATGGTGTGCGGCTTGCGGCTGTGGAAAATGCAGCGTCGTGCCGGATGGCGCCAGAACAAGAAAGCAGGCAGGCCTTTAGTAGCATTGGCACATAGAGCTCGATGACATCGATACTACTGATCCATAACTCAGGCTCTCGAAGCGCTTAATGCTAGTGTACAGCCTGTGCCACCATGAAGTGAGAACGACGGACGCTGCCTCGGGTTGTAACCGAGAAGGTTCCACATGCGACCGGAGTTTCCTACAACGGCACTCTGTAGCCAGCTATTGACCGTGACGATGAAGAATGCTCCGCCCTTGATGAATCCACCTCGGACTAATGTGCGTGCAGCCATGCGTCAAGAGAGAAGCATATACACACGCCTGGAATGCCGACCGAGACGATCTGCTCATTCCTCCCGCATCCCACAGAAATCCGTTCCCAAGTGTGAATCGAGCAAATACCAGAACTTCCAGTAGAAGCTTGCTTTCGCCCAGTCAAAGTCCCCGTTATCCAGCCGTGGCACCGTACTCCCGATGATATCGGCCTGCATCCATCCTGCCAAAGGCAATCGTCTAATCATTCGATCTGACCAAGACGGTTGAGGGAGAAAAGCTTCCGAAGCTGGTCTGAGGTACGCCCGCGTGGCCGATGGTATGGCGGTCAAGGGGCGACCTTCGGGGCGGTGCAATGGATCGGTATGTTGCGGGAGGGGCGTTGGATTGCTTTTCGTACCTTCGGACGTACTACGCTGTTGTATGTTGGTCTCCTCTAAGCCTGTCGCGGTAGCTGAAGAGGCGGTGGTCGAGGAGGATGCTGAATAGGACCCAACTGCTCGTTCGCTATGCGGTTGCAAACGCGAGGTGGAATTTGAGCCGAGAGACCTCGGAAGAGTGGCGGCTCCATTCGAACCACTGTAAGCCATGCCGACGGGTGTTATGGAATGGGAAGGGCCAGAGGTTCGGAGATTTCGATCCGTAGGTCTAGGCTCACCCACAAGTCCTTGATTGCGGTCCTCATCTCTGACTAGGATTGGGACGTCTTGCTCTGGTGGAACAGATCCATATGGTTTTGCATGAACCCATGCGCCGTGTATTACGTGTGGTGAGTAATAGCAGGCTCTTTCTGCAGCCTCAGCTGAGTCAAACGTGACTTTAATCCAACAGTTCCCTACGTGACACCGAGAAGCCTTTTTCCGTTCCGCGAGAGTAAGGGGTCGGGAGTGAACAAACGCGCTGTGACTCAAACTCGAAGGATATCTCATGCGTTCCTGTGGAGGTTGCCGTTCATAGTCTTCGCAAATCATGCCGAAAGAGACCCTCTCATAATGTGCTATGGCCGCCCATTGATGACCCGGAAAATAGCCGTAGAGAATGACCTCCGTGGGTTTTTTGAACGTTGACGTAGTTAAATTGCTTGGTGCAGCATTGTTGTCGACAGGTACAAGCGGTCCAGATTGGGAGCCAGAAGAGCTCGAAAGGTGGGCTTGTTGCGATTTCTCCTTTCTTGCCTCATCGTATCTCTGAGCTGCGAAGAAAGCTTCGACATTCGGGTCCTCTTTCTTAGCAGGAGTTGCCGCCCGAGATCGCGTGGATCCTCTCCGTCTTATAGATTTGCCGAAGGGACCTTTCTCCTCGGGCGGCCTGCGAGAATTGCGGGATTCGCTGAGCGAAGTCACCATTGTCAGTTTCAGGTAATGAAGGCAACAAGAGCATGGGAGACCTACTCTAAGTATTCATAAGCCCACGGCAGGCGATGACCTTTCGAATCGAAGGCACGTTCCTCCAGAGGTACGCCATGGACCTGCATACCGGCGTGAGGGTACGTGGGAACGATCTCGTAGCTAGTATTACACGATTTTGCAGCTGGTGTCTTATCTTCCTCTTTGGCCGCGTTGAACTTTCGTTCGATTAGAGGTACAAACACCTTGGGTTGATCAAAACACGCCAAGACATTAGCGAACCCACCGGCAACTTCCCTCTGGGGTCGGCTTTGGACTAACTTAACCCGCAATCTTTGTACACAACGGGGATTCTGATCACGCTCTTGCCAGCAGCTCATCCTTCTCCTGACCTGGCAGCATTTTCTTGATACCTGCCATAATCAACCAGTCAGGAGAAGTGTAGATCTGTTATCCACTTGGTACAGATTTGGCCCCAAGTGCGAGATAACGTTGACAGAGAGGAAGTGAGAGGTGTGACAATACAAGAAATGTAACTATAAATAGCATGTTGTGTAATTTAAATAGAAAATTTCACAACAGCAAGATCATATGATGTAGCTAACTACCTGAATTCTTATCTAGCTAAATTTGAAATTTGTGACAATAAGATCTTAAAACTTTTTTAAAGTCTTTAAAATTTATTTAAAGATCTTTTCAATCTATTGCTGCATTCTGATCAGAGATTTCTCTGATATGAGATCTAAAGACTAAAGCTTGTGATATAGAGAGTTTAGCACATTAACATTTAACTAATAAATAGTAATATATTAAGTAATAATTACATTAAATATATTTATCTTTTTAGAAAAGATAATCTGTCTATATATTAAATAAATACTGCAGACATTTAAAACATTAATATATTTCTATTAGATATAGCATCTAGACTTAAGTACTCAGAGCATAAAGAAGCAACTTAGTAAGATTACTTAGATAAAATATATTAGTCTACTTTTATACAATTTAATATATTCTCTATAGCTTGTAGAGTTTGCATTATACATACTTATGTTGTATACATTCATTACTATATGCTTAGATACTCATCTTAATCATATTATTTATTAAATTATGAGCTCAACAAACACAATTGTATAAGCAATGAAGTTCTCATTAAATTGTATAAAAAAAAATTTGAACTTATATATTTAAGTATTATATAAATTAAATATATCAATTAGATAACTATTAAACTTAATTTATTATTTGTAATTGAAAGTGATGATAATGTTAATGATATAGTGAGTAATGATAATGATGTGCGACTGAGTAAAAAGAATAAAATAAATAAATAAAAAGATTTTTAATTAAAAGATTTATATAAATAGAAATTATTTTTGTAAAATTAATAATTTTAAGCACTAACACTTAGATGCAGTTTTTAAACTTTAAAAAAAAAAGTTAATGTATTTATAATCACTATAATTATTAAGAAGTATGATGCTCTATTTACTTTCTTAACTTCTTTAGTCTTAGCATAAAAGACTGACAGAGTCTTCTTTTATCTTAGATAATAGAGCTTTTATTATCAATTAAACTACACTTAAGTTGACTGTAGTCAATATTGACACATTAAATTCATTAAATAAATAGATAGCACAAATACTCATTATTTTTTCAATAAATTATGAGCTCAAGTTAGCAAAAGACTTCTCAGAGAAAGTGTAGACTGATTTAGTGTATACAATTCTTAATATGCTGTTTATTAAAGCAAAACAAGCAGACAGCTCTTAATACACTGCTTATTAAAGTAAAATAAGTATACAGTTCTTGATACACTACTTATTAAAGCAAAATAAGTAGACAGTTCTTAATATGCTGCTCATTAAAGCAAAATAAGATGAGCATGATAAGCACAATAATTTAACAGCTTAATATAAGTTAAATATTAATAAATAAGCATTTTCTGCATTGCTGTAAGCAGACAATACATATACATATTTTTTTTATTATTATATTTATCTTTACAACATACTCTTTTATCTTCAATTCTTATACTGTATGTCAATCATCACTATAAATCAAGAGCACAAATCATCATTTTTTATAAAGCAATGTTTAATTTCTATTCTTACTTGAGAGAACTGTGAGAAATGATTTGTTCATATTAAAAGATAATTGATGAATAAGAATCTTTAATATATAATAAAGACTTTTATTTAAATCTTTATAAATAATATATTCATTAATAATATCTTTTCTTTCTTCTCATTAAGTAGTCTCAATTTTGAAAATCAGCAGATTAACAGCAGAACTCTGTTCTGAATTACAGTTTGCATTAGTGCTGATAATAAGAATTATTTTATGAATAAAATCATAATAAAAAAAGCTTAAAATGCTTTCTTTTTAAAGTATAAAGAGAAATTGCAGACAACTGAGAAACAATATTTGACAGAGTTCATTAAATATAAGATGTCATTAAATATGACTGTTGATGAAATATAAACTTAACTTAACAATCTTGACAGAAAGATTGCTGCAACACAGTTAAGACTTAAAAACTTTATTATATTTAAGCAGTAATTTTAAACACTGCTTTAAGCATTATTAGCAGAGTATATTGTCATTTATGATGTCATTAATGCTTAGAATACATTTAACATTAAGATAAATCTGCAGAAACTTCAGAAGAAAAAGACTTAACTGAAGATGTTTAATAGTGCTTTATGAGCTGAGCAGTAAAGACAGAATAAAAGTTATTAAGAATGTTAAATTTTATAGTATGATTATAAAAGATGCTTAAGCTTAAACAGTACTTACTTATCATTATGCAGAACTTTAATCTGTTATCTTTATAATGATACTTATTGCAAATAGAACTGTAAATATATCTCTGTAATTTATAAGATTATACAGTCAGCAAAATTAATTAAGACAGTTAAGAAGTGAGTTAAGTTGACTGCAGTTAATTTGCATAGAAATAAAAGAAGAAATCAGATCTATAATGTAAAAATTATTTCTGAAAAGAAATTCAGCACATAAAAATCTGAAGCTGCAGATAAGTCTGATAAGAAGATGACTGCTATTTTTAAAAATATTATTAATAAGATTTCTTAATCAGACTGAGTCACAGACTCTGATGTCTCATCTTATATAATTGTTAAACTTCAGCTTTTCAGTGACTCTTTAATGTGCATGTAATGACATATCATCAAAGTCAAAGAAGAAAGATTATATATTAACTACTATAATATAGTCACTATGCAAAATAAAAATGAAAATTCAGTTCTTTTAAGTTCAACACTTTATGTTCTGAAGCTTAAAGTCAATCTTCTGTCAGAAAAGAAGATGTATAAGAAGAGATTACTTAAATATTTTGATTATAAGAATCTTTATATGCAAAATAAAAGCAAAAAGCTCATGTTAAAAGCATTTAAGAAAGAGAAAGTCTATATAATTAGATATATCTTAAGTGATCTTAATGAATTCACTTTACTCTCTGTTATGCATGTATAAAGTAAGTTAAAGATCACTTTTTCAGAAGCATATAAGAATTTACAGATTCAGATTCTTAAATTTACTACAGACATACTCAATAAGAATGTGCAAATGAATGATAACATAGTTATGTTACATAATGATAAGATTAAGACATATAGACTTTAACATCATTAATTTGCTCATCTTGACATAGCTAAGCTCTATGATCTTTATAAGATCATCACTTTGAGCAAATCAATTCTTATTATTAAGAATAATATCAATATGTATAAAATCTATGCTCTAACTAAGTTTGTAAATCAGTAAGAGCATAACATAAATAAAAGAAAAGTCAACATTTTTATTTTAATCTTTATCAACATATGTAAATCTCTATCTTTGTCATTCACTGAGTATCAATACTTTCTGAAAATTGTAAATAATCACTTATAAAAAATATAAACAATATCATTAAAGTAATAAAACAATGCTCTACAGAAACTGTAGAAGTAATGATTAAAAATTAAACTTCAATTTAATGTAAAGATTCTTGCTGTACAAAGTGACAATGCAACAGAGCTGAGATCTATTCTTAATGAGTGATGTATATTTTTTAACATTATATTACAGTATACAGTGCTCTATATATTAATTTAAAATGATATGACTAAAAGAGCAATCAGAATCACTGAGAACTCAGTGCATATAATGATTAAGAAAACTGAATTCTCAATAAAGTTTTAAGTAAAGACTGCATAGATTAATGCTTATCTTCATAACTGCATAGTAATTGATTTTTTAATCAATAATAAATAAGTCACTTTAGAGAAAGTGTTTACTGAGATGAAACTGTTTATCAATTATGTATATATATAAGAATGCAAATGCTATTTCTATATTGACTTAAAGTCTCTGTCTAAGAGCAGACAGAATAAGTTCATGAATTGAGAATAAATAAAAGTATTTATGAATTATAGTAAGAAAATCACAAAGCAGTATCTGCTTTAAGCATTAGATCTTAAGTAAATCATTAAGAGTTATGCTGTTAAGTTTGCTGAAAACAAGAAAGAAGACAGTGTTAATATGAGACTTTATAAATAAATATTGAACATTTTTTTAGAATGAAAATCTATTAAACAATTACATAAGACTGAGATTGTGACTGCTTCACTGAAACAGTTTCTAAAATCTGATATGCAAACTTATAAATTTAGATTGATGAGTTCTCATTCTGTTGTCACATCATCAGAGAAAGAGATCACAGACAATTCATTATTAAAGTTAATTGTAGTCAATTTTAATTACAATGTATTAAAGCTCTTCTCTTATATTAAGATTTCTGTTAACAAGATTAATCATTCAGACATGAATGTCTTAATTAAGAGAGTCAAGATATTTCTGTACATTAAGATATTAAAGAGAAGACAGAAAAACAATGACACTAATTTTAATAAATTCATAATAAAGATCTTAAAAGTCATACTGATATTAACTGCATTTACAGTTAACAATGAGAATAGTAAGCACTCAGTAAGAACTGACATCTTAACTTTTTTAATATATGCTGAAGCAGTGAGAGATTTGATCTGAAGAGAGATGTAAAAGAATGTTATTAATGCAGAGTTGACAGCATTTGCAGTAAATGACATTTAAGAAGAGACTGTTTCATTAAAAGAGATTAACATTGTAATTAATAAGTAAATATTTAAATTTAAGCTGTACACTAATAATTTTCTTGACAAATTAAAGACAAAAGTAGTGACAAAAGAATTCTTATAGATGTACAGCATTAATTATAAAGACATCTTTACATTAACTATGAAGTTTAATACTCTCTGTATCTTTCTAATTCTAGTTGCACTTAAAGATCTAGAATGTCATCAGATAAATGTTAATAATATCTTTACTGAGTCATTTTTAAAGAAAACAATCTACATAACATTATTTCTCAGAATTATAACTATTTCTAACTGTGTAATATGCATTCTATGCAGTTTATATGATCTGAAGCAAGCTATCAAAGATTAACATAAATGATGTATTACTGAGCTTCTTCAATTAAATTTTCATTAAAGCAGTGTAAACTCATGTCTTCTAATTTACACTGTCAAAAGCATCATGCTACTTCTCTATATAAATAATATCATTATAATCTCATCAAGTCTCTTAAATGTTCTTTGATTCAAAAAGTTTCTTAAGAGCTTATTTAAGATTAAGAACTTGAAAAAGACATAGAAAATTCTTGACATTTAAATAATTTGTAATTACAAGAAAAGAACACTGTGCATAAATTAGATACACTATGTTGATAAAATGCTTAAAGATCTTTATATGCAAAGTAACAAGCATTAATGTACTGAGATCTCACTGAATAAATATGACTCTCTTTGCTCAGCTGATTTTAATGATCAGTGTATAGATTAAAGAAAATATTAGCAGATCATTGAAAGTCTTATGTATACTGTAATTTATATATGTTTAAATATCTTCTTTATTTTAAAATGACTAAATCAGTATCTCAGTGACTCTGTAGAACATTATGAGCATGTATTTAAGAAGTTGTTGCAATATATATAATTAATTATTAATTTTAAGATCATATATGAGCTCAGTGAAAGTTAAGATCTACTTAAATACTTTAATTTTGACTATACATCAAACAAATTAGACAGAAGATCTATTTTAAATTATGTCTTTCTGCTTAAGAAAGAATCTGTGTTATGAGTTAGTCAGAAATAGAAGTTAGTGACAACATTAACTATAGAGATTAAATATATAATTATATCAATATGTGCAAAGACTGAAGTCTGACTCACTTAGATACTAAGAAACATGAAATTAAATAAGTATCTTGAAGTCAATTTACATTGTGTGAGCATTCAGAAGAATAAGACTCATAGAAAAAATATATTTCTTTAGTTTAAAAGAAATAATTAGATTGTTTTGACACTGATTAAGAATGTTTATGTGCATAAGCAGTTAAAATATATTGATGTTATTTATCATTACATTTAAGATTTGCACAAGAGAAATCAGATTTAGATGAACTTTATATTTAATTAAGACATAATAGCTAATGAACTGATCAAGCTTTTATTAAGACAGATGTTTAAGTACTTTGTGTGTTAGCTGAGACTTAGCAACAATGAGAGTTAATAAATATGAATGCATTAAGTAAGAATATTGAAAAGTACAGTGCTTTATTTACTTTCTTAACTTCTTTAATCTTAATGTAAAAGACTAACAGAGTCTTCTTCTATCTTAGATGACAGAGCTTCTGTCATTAATTAAATTACATTTAAGTTAACTATAATCAATGTTGATGTGTTAGATTCACTAGATAGACAGATAGCACAAGTACTCATTATTCTTTCAATAATAATCTTTTATAACTTTAATAGTTTCATAGTAAACTCTTTTTCATTTATATTTTATATGTTTTTCTTCTTAATGTTATAAAATTAAATAATCTTTATAAATTTAACAAATCACTCTTATATAATTGATCAGATAATTTTTAGAATTTATTGCTGAGCAATTGTTTTTATTCTCTTTAGTTTAAGATTAAAGTATTAATTTTAAAAGTTTTAAGTTTAATTTTATTCTATTAAGACATTAAGAAAATATGTTGTGATTTTAAAATTATATTGATTATATTTTGCAGCATATTATAAAAAGAAAAACATTCATGACAGTATTAATGTTAAATTTATCTCTTTAAGATTTTTTTTCATTAAAGCTTAGCAATTAATAAGCAGTATATCTTAGAGATTGATTTTAACATTCATTAAAGTGATATGTGAAAGTGAATATAGATAGAACATAAATACAGATGACAGGCATTGACAGCTGTAACTGTAAGATATTTAACTGTAGATAAATTTTCTAAAGCTTTCAAAATAGTCTTCTTACATTCATGACTAGTAGATTTAGACATATCTTTTGACTTTTTAAGAGTAAAGTTAAGCTACCTCATATGACCTCACTGTTGCAAAAAATTTCTACCTAAATTACGCAACATGCTCTTTATAGTTACATTTCTTGTATCGTCACACCTCTCGCTTCCTCCCTGTCGACGTTACCGCTATGGGTTCTCAATTGTTCCGTCCACTGACGATATCCACTCTTCAACATGCCTGGCTGCCGACGCAGACCCAGGATGCAATCCTTGATACCTTCTCGCCGTCAGGCCTGGCTAGAAAGGACCACACGTCCGCCGAAAGCCAATCTTTCTCCAGTACGTCCAATCGGCGCGGGTGTACTCTCATCTGCCACGAAGTAGCTGGTGACCACGTTGGTCATCCCTAGCTACTTACCTGTGATGGCGACCTGATTCTTGGAAATATGTTCCAACTAAGATGGCCCATAGACCAGGGACAAACGAGCTCAAAGGCCCCCCGCCGTTGGGCTTTTGTTGCCGGTTTTTCTTGCCTGACAGCGAATTGATCAGTAGGAGCGATCGCTATAGGCGCGGTGAGGCGCGGAACCGGCAGAAAAACAGCTTGATTGCCTATAGCTGTTCTGCGAGGAAGAGGTGGGTCTTGCGATGCTGTTTCTTGCGCACCTTTCTGAACGACTGGAGGGCTTGGCGTGGACGGGCTAGATTTAGCGGGGTGCATTGAATTTTATTAACCAGGGCCCTTCCCACGGTTGGGAACTACCTATATAGCTTGGCCACTGTTGGAGGTGGATGGTGCTTGCTCTTCGTCATCTGTATTCTACATGGGGTAGTTCAGGTCATATCCAGCGAGCGGCTTCGGAGGATCTTCGGCGGCCTCAAGCGGCCTCTTTTCCGCGTATGTCCGAGAAACCACCAAGCATTGGCACGAGGCCCGGTGCCCTAGCTTGTTCAGCCATATCTCACAATTACTCAGCTATTGCTGTCGATGCGGTGTCTGCTGAAAAGAGGAAAAATTGCGGAGGATGAACTCAAGTGCATGCCACATCATCAAGGACTCGGCATCTTGAGTGGCAAGAATAGTGGTATAGCACCCGTTAGTGATTATGGCGTAGAGCCTTGTTGTGTTCCTGGCTTTTCTGTTGACAACCAAAGAATTGTACCGCAATATAGCGTCTAGGTAATACGTCCATAGCCCTAGTCACTACTAAGAATTACGAATGCATTTAATAACACTGCTCTGGCGCAGCTCATCCATGTTCGTCCATTGTCATTGTCCTTTGATGGTTATCATGAAGACCGTGGGATTTCAAAAACAACGGTTTAGCAAAGGATCTCAATATCACAACATTGAGAAAGGTGGCACCATAGTCATGTGTCTGAATGAGCGTCGAAGCGAAGATATCTCGATATGTGGACAGATGTGACACCCAGATACTGGAGCGGCAGTGAGATTTACCATGAAAGCCCAGTAGCGCATGTCGCACTCCGCAGCATCATAAACGTGAGACACCTTGCTATATCTAGAGATGTACAGACAGAACTGGATCCCGACAGCATCGTAGCGTTGCATTACAATCACCTGACGCCACCATCTCAAGTCAAGTATATAGCATTCTAAGATTGCTCTAGTTCATAGCTTTCTCTGCTGCGGTCCGTGGGTCCTCCGCAATGGCCTTCGCTGTGGCAGATGCATCCTTCATGTCTCGTTTTGCCTCCTCTGCGACTGTTGTGTCCTTGAGACTCTTCTGATACAATAGGATTCGTGTAACTTGAGTTATGCCTACACATCCGAGGAAGAAGTTGACGGCCGCCAATCTGAGTAAGGAACCCTGTTAGCAATGGCCTTTATCGACCCGAGCGGAAGATCAGACTCACAGGAGGTTCTGAGGTTTGATGATGAAGCACCAACGGGTCCAAATCGCGCCGGTGCATGTAAGGGCAATGTTCTGTGTGAGGGAGAGGTTCTCGGCGGGGCGAGAGAAGTCACTGACACCCGCCAGGACGATTGACCACTGGGATATGCGTTAGCCTAGGTAGCTGTAAAGCCCGTTCTCGACAGGTGAGGTACCTTCATCACCGGTGCCCTGTTGAGGATATTAGCGGTTATCGGAAGAATTGCAGTGAAGAGTGTAGGTACCAGAAGTGAACGGTCTTGACGCCTACGGGACTGTTCCACAGCCTTTGCAACGTACTCTGGGTCGGGGGTGCAGGGGCTGCATCGGTTGCCTGGTATCTCCGGCCGAGGGCTTTCCTGAATGGGGCCCTTGCAGCCCTGGAGAACTGAAAGAGGCGCAGACCTGCTCGTGAAGACATCTCGTAGAATGCTATCCCAAGTCGATGATCGTGATAAACACAGCAAGCTCCGACTGGGCACAAGGTAATATGGTCCGGGTGAGCGCAATGAGCATAACTTACGGCGTCGTAGACTCGGCACCTAAACGGAGTGATATAGGTGACTAAGCACTCCCCGGTTTAAAAAGGGTACCTTAAGGTACCAATAATACGGTAATAATAGACTTGGTACTCCGTACAAAGAGGTGAGGTACAGCGGATCCTACAAAGTTGGCTTCAGCACTCACACAACTTTTTTTTTGAAACTTCTTCAAAATCAAGCTCAAACAACAGCATTTTGATGTTAAAATCACAACTAAACACTTATTTCTATAAATCTGAATAGACAGAATTATTATGAATATATATTTTTATCATCTGTACAAAATTTATAAATAACTATAGTGAAATAACAATGCTATCAACTTAATTAAATACTTTGTTCAAGTCTGTACAACAAGACAGTATTTACACTTAAAAATTATATATTTAACTACATTTAACGACCAGACGGCAAACTGGCTGCTGTTTTCGGCCAGTTTCGTCGCTGCTTTCCGCAGCCGACTTGCCAAAATCTCGCGCTGCCCTAGCGCTCGCGTACCTCATGGCCAAGGCGGCACGGCGGTGGGGACCCCTGGCTGACCTGCCGCAGGAACACCGAAAAAAGCGAGTAGGTCAAGTCATCATTCGGAGAACCGCTTCTCTCATCCTCGTTCAACATTTTCTGAGACGGGGAGCAGAAAATGGCTGCCCACCATCCTCTGAGTGACCCAAGATGGCGGCCATCCTATATCTTCGCTCATCCTCCCTCCCTTCTCCATCTTCTTTCCTCCAAGCCTCTCATACTCAACCATCACTGTCCCACGCTCTACCTCTCTCCCCCACCTCCGCTCGCTGCCATTGCTTGGGCAGCAGGCTCCTCCTTCACATCTTCGGCCTTACTTCTTTACTTTTAATCGTCACCGCCGTCGTCCCCTTCGGTTGATCCAGTCGATATGCGTCGTCGCCAACAGCCAACACCAAGCTCTTCCTCCTCCAACAGCGATGGATCAGACATCGAGAGCTGCTTTGACACGGGGGATGAGCAAGAGGAGACCGACGCTGAGACCGAGCCGACGGACGTTGATACCGACGTCGACGGAGACGGCGAGGCAGACCTGCCAGATCTGGAGTGGCTCGCTGTAACGGACAATGCTCACACCGTGCCGATGGACGTCGATACCAATGTTGACGGAGATGACGAGGCAGATCTGCCAGATCTGGAGTGGCTCGCTGGAGGGGGGAACGCCCACCCGCCAGAGTACTACCTCGACCAAGAGAATAACTCCGACGAATCCGAAGATGAAGATGAGGACTACAGCGATGGCAGTCTCCTCCTCCTGGATATGATCGAGGGAAATTTCCATCGGTGGGTACCCCATTCTCTTCTTGCCTGCCGTCTTCTGCTATCGAATCACTGATCTGACTCTCTTCACAGGTACTGCGAGTATATACGAAAGGATCCTGCCCGGGTAATACAGGCCGTCTCTCGCCGCACCCTCAAGGCCTTCTTCGAATGGATGTTGAATCAACGTCAGGGGAAGGGTGGGAGGAGGCTTGCAGGCATCCAGTCAGCCAGCACGCTCGGGACATACTGGAAGGTCTTCCGGCTCGTGTACGAACGAGCGACTGGAGAGAAGATCGAGGGGAAGATGAACCGTCACATGCACCGGGTGAGTAGCGTTTCCTATCTGCCTGCTCAAGCCAGTCCGAATCATCGTAGATGAGAGCTAATGAAGCGTTTGTCGCAGGTCCTCAGGAAGCTGGCGAAGAAGTACCGCCTGTCGACGAAGAAGCGCGACAACGTCGCGATGTATATCGAGGATCTCGCAGGCGTCCTGCAGACCAACTTGACCACGACGAAGCAGAGGTATACACATGGCCAGCAGCGGATCCAAACCAGCCTCTTTTGCCAGCTAGCTATCTTCTCCGCAAACCGTCCTTCAGCGCTCCTAAAGCTCTGCTATAGTGACGTTGCGGTGAACCTGCTCCGGGACCCCAGTGGCGGGCCCCATCGGATCCTGATCGAGTTCACGTGCGAGTTCACGAAGAAGTATCTCGGTACAAAAGATGCGTAAGTCTGACCTTGGGCCTTTTCTCGTCCCCCCCCCCCCCCCCCCCCTTCTCTCCCCCTTCCCCTCTTATTCTAGCCGAGACATACGACTTACATAGAAGCTAGGAATACGTTTGTACTCCCCGAGATCATCTTTGATCCGTCCCTGGTCCTCAGTCCGCACGTCGCCCTCCTGGGCCTCATCTTTGCCGACAATGCGTTCTTGGCTCCGAGTCTCACATCGGCCGAGAGGATTAGTGAGCTGGATATCCCGCCTGGCTATGAGCAGCTGCCCTTGCATCTGAAGCCGGAGATGGCTGATATCCCCGTCTTCCGCAAGTCTGTCAGGACGCCGTATGGCTGGGAGATCTCGCCCGACCAGCCACTGCCGTACACGACTCTCTTGAAGTGGATGAAGCGGCTCGGCGTGCTCACTGGGTTCCCGCAGATCACGCGTCCGTACTGCCTCCGATACGGCGCCGGTAACGCCTTCAACCAGAGCGGTGCGTATCATGCGGCCCCCCTCTCGCAAGCCCACCCCTACCCGCAGTGCGATATGCTAACCGTAGACTGACAGGTGACGTGAGCGACGCACTCCAGAACATGATGATGCAACACGCCAAGATTGACACCTTCATCAAGCACTACCTCCGACGGACAGTCACCGCTGACACGCGAGCTATCGTCTCCGGCTACGAACCTCAGCGCGACCTGATGCGGGCGGCCTGCCGGATGACTCGCTGGATCGATCCTGACCGGCCGCAAGAACTCACGCCCGAGGAATCCCTGTCCGTCAATCAGGATCCCGTCGTCCGCCGCCTCGTTGCGGAGCGGGAGAAGTGGAAGCGCCGCTTCCAGGGCACGGCGACACAGCAGCCCGGGTACCGGATCATCGGCCGCGCGATCTTCAACACCAGGCAGCGGCTGAGAGCGGCGCTCCTCAAGTACGTTCAAGAGCGCTGGGATCTGGAACACCCGGTCGACGAGATCGAGCGGCAGCTCTCTGGGCTCAAGCTCAGCCAGGACGTGAAGACCACCTTGGACCAGAACGATGAGATGCCCCCGCTCCAGAAGCGCTTGGCGGAGACGGTGATGACACTCCCAGGAACCACTATCGAAGAAGAGTTCCGCCGCCGCAATGCGGCTATCGATGCAGTCGCTGCCTACTGCCACTTCCAGGAAGGGGGAGCTGCTGCCCTACCACGCAAAAGGTCGTCTACGCGACGGACGAGTCCAATGCCATCGAAGGAGACTAGCCCCCAGCTGGCAGCCGCCCAGGCCGAGAAGCAGGCGTTAAGTGACGCTATGTTGTTAGTGTTTACCGAGAAGAGGACCACCACCTGCTTCCTCTGCTTAGGGGAGCAGAGCTTGCCGTTCGAAAAGCGTACTTACAAGTTTGCTAGTCCGGGAGACTTGACGAAGCATTTCAAGCGGAAACATCTGGCCCATATCAGAGAAGGAGATCGGCTCCAGTGCAAGGTCTGTCGAATGGGGCTACAGCACAAGCAGCATCTCCAGAATCACGCAGAGAGCATCCACGGGACCGTTTCCTAGTACTTTAATGATATACCAAGAGTGCATGTCACAGAGCTTGCGTTTGCCCCGTCTTTTCTTTCCTCCTCTGCTCTTTCTCGGGTACGTGCTATTCCCACGGCGTGCTTCCTAAGTAAACTCATAGCCAGGTATACGTTTGCAGGGTTGCTTACTTGTTCCGAGCAAGTTTCTTCAGGGCTAGACCAAATTAGGCGAGGCCCTAGCAGCTGCGTGAGAATGGAAGGACTGTTTTTAAGGAGGAGCCAGTTTGTAGGCTACTGGTATAGCCTCGTAGACCTTCTTTTGCTCGTAGTAAGCTTAAGGCCTACCCACATTGATTCAAGGCTATAAAGGACATTGTATACCAGTGCCTGCCGGGCTTCGACCTTATCACTATATGCTCTTGATTTGGCTCGACAGTTGCCATATCCTGGACTAGTGAAATCGCCACGAGCAAGACATGTCACGATAGGAGAGATCGATTGAGATGGGATAGTGCAGCTTTCATTTCTTATACTAGCTCTGTATTTAGAATCCACCGCAATTTTGACCTCTTCCCAGCTTACTCCCAGGAACCTATAAGCTCCCAGGACCTACAAGGGTCCCAGGAGACTTGTTCCCAGGACTGCAGGAGGTCCTGGGAGCGGTAGTCCCAGGACACGCCGCTATCCCGGGACTCTCATCAGTCCTAGGAGCCGGCAAGTTAAGCATGCCCTTGGGCGGCTATGCAGCGTACGGCTATAAATACAGGTCCTCCCACTTCTTCGTTTCTTGAAAGTAAGCCGTTCCTGCACAGAATTGCTTCTCCCTCAACTAACAAATGAAACTCTTTGTATGTATAGCCCTTATAGTTGCTCTGTCTCTCTGAACGTGTCGGGCCTTTCCTGGCCTTCCTTTACTTCTATATGCTAATAATCACTCGTCTACGTGTATTTGAGTACTGTAGACGGGACTGCCCTAAAACGCTCCAGGAGTCCCGTCCGGAGGATCATCTTTGCTGCTTGTACCGCCATTGTCGAGCTACAGAGTATGCGTTTGATGTCCACACATGGACGCTTGCCTGCCCACATCTTGTGTCTCTCCTCCGTCCAGTCCCTACACTCCAGGAGGATATAGCGTACCGTCTGCGGTCCGAGTCCACACTGGCATTGGTCCGTTTCGGCCTGGTTAATAGCGTGGAGGTAGGCACGGAGACTGATCTTGCCCGTACGCATCTGCGTGATCACTGAGCTGATCGCTCTGTGTGTGTCCTTGTGTATTTTGAGAGTGTTTTTCCCCGGCCGGACCCCGAGTCTAAAGAGCTCTCTGCCATGTTTTGCGCTTGCCCAAGATGAGTCCCATTCGGCTCTCATCATCTGGCGGATGGTAGGTTTTGTTGTTGCCATCAGGACCCGTAAATACTCTGGCTCTGGTGGTGTTTCCGTATGTCTGTTCGCGTCCAGGTCATGGCCAGCGGCTTCCTTCGCTGCCCTGTCTGCAGCTTCATTGCCTGGCACCCCGACATGTGCCGGGATCCATCGGAACTGAATCTCCCACCCTAGGTCACGGAGTTCGTCTAGTAACCGGATAGCCGTAACCAAGATGTACTGCCCGGATGGACACTTGGGGTTCCGCATGGCCTGGATAGCGGCCTGGTTGTCCGTGAAGATGGTGCACTTGCCGGGAGTGATTACGGTGATGTGTATGTCGAGTAACATCTGTAGTGCTAGTACCAATCCCCTAAGTTCTGCCGCGTATACTGTAGAGGTGGTCGATATACCCATGTACTCCTTCCGTGTCGTGCGGATGCCGCTGATCTGGAGCGCAGGGGCTGTTGCAGCTGCCCCAACATGATCGTCAATACAGCTCCCGTCAGTGTAGATGCATATTGTTCCTGGTTCTGTAGCGTCGTGTTGCTTGATTGCTACTTCGGCACATTCGGCAATATGGACGAATGGTGGTATCCACCATGGTGGGACAACGTGTTGTTGGCGTTTCTCAAGTCGGTCGAGCTGCACCCGGTGTTTGCGTTCTAAGATGCTTGAAAATTGATCAAGGGGGCTCTGAACGCCATCGTGTTCCCCAAGCGAGGCCATGTCCTTGTGGAAAGGGGTGGTTCTGATACGCATTGTAGCTTCCAATGCTGTTTGCTCAAGTTGTTGTTGTGCGGGGAGCAAGTGTGCTTCCACATCAACAGCAGCACCAGCAGTTGTCCGGAAGGCTCCAGTGATGATTTGCGCTGCGCGTCTCTGGATTCTGGAGATTGCAGTTACCATGGCGCTACCCCTGCCTCTGCCCTTGCCTCTCTTTCCTGGGATGTGCCATGCGGAGCAGCCGTATAGCATCTGAGGTATAATCATCATTCTATATACTTGTCGGAGGTTGATCAATCCGGTGCCCCATGTTGAGGATGCCAGAGCTGGTAGGGCTGACAATCGTTGTGTTGCTTTAGCCTCTACCTTCTCTCGGTGGTAGTCCCATCGGAGCCTGGAGTCCATCTGGATGCCTAGGTATCGGCATGACGGTGAGGCTTTGATAGTGGCGTGTGGTAAGCGGAGAGGGTGTGTCGTGTTTGCCTTGGGATCTCTAGTGAAGTGCACAAGCTCATACTTTGCTGGTGCGAATTGTGATCCATGTTGTAGTGCCCACTTCTCCGCGGTCCGATGAATGGCCTTGAGGGTCTTACAGTTCCTTTGAATTGTTGGGCCTACTGCTAGGATCGAGACATCGTCGATGTATCCAACAGCTTCTGTGTTCTCTGTCTTGCATGCTTCGATCAGGTCGGCATTATAAAAGAGGTAGAGGATCGGGGAGAGCGGCGATCCTTGAGGTATTCCGGTTTGAATGGGGGCCGAGGGTGCTGTGTACTCTTGGAGCTTGAGTGTAGTAGATCGGTTACTCAGGAAGGAGTCGATCCACCTCACCAGCGTTTGGTTTACTCTGCGCTTCCTTAAGTTGTGTATCAACCGCGGTCGAGAGACGTTGTCGAAGGCTCCTGAAACGTCAAGTAAGAGCAGTGAAGCCACCTTCCCATCAGCCCAAGCTTCGTGTATTCGTTGGAGAAGAAGGTGTATAGCATGATCCGTTGATGCGAGCTTTCGACCTCCTGTATGTCGGCTTGGGAGGAGGTGGTGGGCGTCGGCAAGGTAAGTGAGTCGGTTGGCGATTACTGCTTCTAGTGCTTTCCCTAGAGTATTGAGGAGGGCAATCGGCCTGTACGACTTGGGTTGTGTATAATCATCTTTTCCTGGTTTCCGGAGAACTACTGTAATAGCCTCCCTGAAGTGTTTAGGACAGTATCCATATTGGAGGCATGCGTTGAAGAGCTTGTGGAGGTGTGGGAGGAGGATGTCCAGGGTCTGATGCAGAATACCGTTTGTGATGTTGTCTGTACCTGGTGCCTTGTTTGGGGCAGCTCGGCGCACTGCTTTCTCAATCTCTGGCATCGTAATCTCTGGGCATTCAATGGGTTGAGGGTATCCATATCCGTTAATGTCTGAGAGGTCGGCTTGAATTGGCCGCGGAAAGAAGGACTGGCGTAAGGTTTCTGCCTTCTCTTCTGACTGACAGGCAAGCTCTCCATCTGGCTTCATTAGTGCCGGCGTGCAAGTAGATGCTGCTGTGTGTCTGTTCTTGGCCCACTTGACTAGCTTCCAGAGGCCGGATTCAGAGGCTGATGCTTCCTCCACTCTGTGTCGATGGGTATTGCGGAGCATCTTCTGGATATGTCGGCCCTTCCTGTTTCGTGCCTGTCGGTAGGCCTCGTAGTCATCTTCGTGCCTTGTTCGTTGCCACCTTCGGCGCAGCTGCTGGACCTCTGTGCAGATGTCCTTGCATTCTTGATCAAAGCCCGGGACAGAGCGCGGCGATGGGTTGGACCATGGTGTTGATGCATCAATGCCAGCGTTGAGGGTATTGATAATGGAGTGTACATATTCATCGATCGTCTCATTGTCCCTGAGTTCGGTAATATCAGGCACGAGACGTAGTTGATCCTTAACCGTCTGCCGCAATAGTGGCAGGTTCGTCTTAGTCCAGAGCCGCTTCTTTGGTAGGATAGCGGGTTGCCATCTCCAGTCAATGGCTATGGAAATCGGAAGGTGGTCAGAATCGTGGTCCAGATCTGCGTCAACCTTGCAGTAGATTGTACGAGCTGCTAAGTCTTCCGAGGCAAAGGTTAAGTCGATTGTTGTTTCCCCCTGCTTCCATCTGTGTGTTGTTGTGCCAGGGACTGTGAGCAGCTGCAGTTGGGATTCTTCGATAATTGTCAGTAGAGGCTGGGCAGCTGGTATTCCACGGCTAGCATGGCGATGTATTGTCGACCAGAGGGGGTGGTGTAGGTTGAAGTCTCCGAGTACGAGGAGTTCCTCGTAGGAGTCTAACTTGGCGATGGCTTCTCCTAGGTCAGAGATAGCGCTAGTTCCTGCCTCATTGTAGACGTTGAAGATACGGATCTTGTTGTGTGAGCTTGGATTAGTGATCTCTAGAGAAGTAATGTCGCCAGTGATGTGCTGTGCACTCCAGGTGCTGGGGTCGATCCGTGTGTTGATATAAAAGCATACCCTCGTTGTATCATTATCAAGGTAGGTTAGTTGGAAGTGTTCTTTTAGAGGATGGTACGTTGTGGCGATGAATGGGTTGCGCCAGGGTTCTTGGATTGCTAGGACGTCGTATTTCAGGATCCTAGGGTCCTGGAATAAGTTAGCTAAGACGACATCCCTCGACTTCTGAACATTGTACTGTAAGATGCGTAGCTCCTGGTGTTCTACCATGGGCGTGGCACAGGGTTGGCGCTGTTTGTAAGGGATTGACTCCGAGTTCTTCGGGTATTTGATAGACGGATTAGTGGTTCAGAATCCGATCGATGCGTTGGGGCTTCTGCATGTGTCCAAGCTGGGGTGGTAGAACTCCATTTCCCTCGTGTCTCCTGGCGTATTGTCAAGTTTCGTCGAGCATAGTCTGAGTTCCTCATGTGTTTGCGTAGTTCTGCCGCAGATGTGAAGTCTCTGCCGCAGTACACGCATATTTTCATGCATTGGGCAATTGTTAGCTCGGCGTTGTGTGTTGGCCAGTTGCTATAGATTTCCTGGTGTAGAGGGCATTTGCACCCTTTGTAGATCTTCCCCAGAGCTGTACGGGTATCTGTTGCCATGGAGGTGGGTGGGGATGGTGCAGTCTCTACCGTATTGCGGATCCATTCGCCGTCGTTGTTGCTAGCTATATTGTCGAGCCAGTTGTCAGCATCCTGTATTGTAAATGCTCCTTCTATTCCAAATGATTGGAGTTCATTATCATCTAGTTGTTGAGTAAAGGAGAAGGGCTCCCCTGTAACCTGGATCTGAAAGTCAGTTGGTGCGTCCAGCCGCTGTGTAGGTTCCTGTTGGGTTGCTGGCGTTGCCCAGTCTTCTTCCACCGAGAAGGCACCGGGTGTCCGTGTCATCGTTGCTTCGGAAGGCGCCTGGGCTCCTATTTGTGTTTGTGTTTGCAGAGTTGTTTGCGCTATCGACGACCGGTCAGTAGGTAAGGGTCCTTGGGGCTCAGTCTGTCCAAATGCGCTGCTGTCTGGTACTGCGGGCTCAATAGCTTCCTCTGGCCTCTGGGTTGCCGTTTGGGCCGGGATCGGGGTCGCCGGGATTCGGGTTGTTTGGTTGAGCGTACGGTTGCGTGTAGTGAGATCTCCTGTTCGTCTATTGTTGTCCTTGGGGGTGTCGTCCTTAGATGGGACATGCCAGTAGATACTCCGGATCTGCTTTGCTTGCTCCACTCGTCCCATCTCCTTCTTCCTTGCTGGGCAGGCATTGCTCCATGCTGTGTGGACACCTTTGCACACTGTACATTTGGGAGTAAACCCTTCTACTCCTTTCTGTTTACAGTGTTTAGTCTCGTGCTGCTCGGTACAATAGCCGCATGTCTGGGCTGCGTTGCATTGAGTGCCGATGTGGCCATAATTGTAGCAGCGGAAGCATTGCTTTACTCTACAGGCTCGGTCATAGAGTTGGCAGATGTGGATGTGTCCGTCCCATACCATCCCAGCGTAGATGATAGCGTTAGCCATTTCTGGGTCCGTGAACTCAACCACAATTGAGGATGCGCGCTTGTGGGGGGATTCTTTAGTCAACCATCCTACAAATGATATCTCTGCTTTGGGAATGACTGTATAGTTGTCTGCAAGTATCTGTTGGATAGTTGCTTTCTGGTGCTTGATATTGATAGAGTTAGTAGAGATGCCGTGGACAATGACTCCGTAAGTTGGTACAATGAGTTCTGCATGCTCTCCAAGACCTCTGATCCAATCTCTGTTCTCCTTGAGCTTTACGGCCTCTGCTGTAGAACTAGTAAAGATCTGTACGTCGCCACTCTTGAGCTGATGTGCAGCAACCACCTTGACTAGTTTAGTAGCTGCGTTGTCGCGAATTGCGGTCTCTACTTGGTGTCTCATCCTGGTGGCAGAAAGCGTCCGGAATCGCTGAGCAATTCCGTGGTCCTTCAATTTGACTGTTACGACTCGGTCCTTGTATGCTGTGACTGTAGATTGGGCCTTGGTAGCACGCATGCTCTGTGAGACTGGTGGAGGAGGCGGTGGAGAGCCTTTGGCCTGTCCTGCTATCTGTGCCCACGTCGCAGCTGTAGCTCTACCTCCGCTGAAGTTGGCTGCGTTCAGCGGGGCAGTACTCAGTCCTACGGAGCTCTTGATAACTGTAATATCCCTCTGGATGTTCTGTGTGCATTTTGCGGCGTCCTGAATGTGGTGGAGGATCTCGCTCATTGCAGGCTGCTGGAGCACCTTGCCAATGAGCGAAATGGTGGATGCAATGTATGACTGTACTGTATTCCATGGTACTTGGTTCTGCCTGCCTCTATCTACGGCCTGTAGTTGGTTGCATGCTTCTCTGAGGTATGTGGCGTGCTCGTTGATGTGTTCTGGGCCATTGTTTACCTGCGGCCACTTAGGCGCCATTACTACGAATCGGACGCGTTTTCACGCGTTAATTGCAGTAATTGCCTACGAGGACACAGGCTAACTATATAGAATATAAAATATCACGCGTTTTCAAAAATTTGTTCTGAGCTGTTGGTGGTGTTTTTTTTAAGCTAAATTCCATGATTGATTTGATTGATTTGATTGGTTCATAGGCTGTCCCAGCCGCCCTTGGGCGGCTATGCAGCGTACAGCTATAAATACAGGTGCTCCCACTTCCCGCTTTCAGAAAACAAGCCCTTCCTGACCAGAATTGCTTCTCCTTCCGCTTTGCCGTGGTTGTGCCTCTACTTATAGCCCTTGTGGTTGTTCTGTCTCTATATTTAAGTACTGTAGATGGAACTGCCTGGAATTGCTCCAGGGGTCCTGTCCGGATAATCATCTTTGCTACTTGTACTGCCATTGTCGAGCTACAGAGTATGTGTTTGAGGTCTATACATAGTCGCTTGCCTGCCCACATCTGGTGTCGTTCCTCTACCCAGTTCCTACACTCCAGGAGGATGTGTCACACCGTCTGTCGTCAGCGGCCACCTGGCATTGGTCGGTATCAGCCCTGTTGATAGCGTGGAGGTAGGCACGGAGGCTGATCTTGCCCGTACACATCTGTGTGATCACAGAGCTGATCGCTCTGTGTGTGTCTTTGTGGTGTGCAAAAACTAAGTAGTGTATAGAAACCAAGTAGTGTGCAAAAACCATGTGGTGTGCAAAAACCAAGTGGTGTGCAAAAACCAAGTGGTGTGTAGAAACCAAGTGGTGTGCAAAAACCAAGTGGTGTGCAAAAACTAAGAAGTGTGCAAAAACTAAGAAGTGTGTAAACACCAAGTACTGTGTAGAAACCAAGTGGTGTGCAAAAACCAAGTGGTGTGCAAAAACCAAGTGGTGTGCAAAAACTAAGAAGTGCGCAAAAACTAAGAAGTGTGCAAAAACCAAGAAGTGTGTAAACACCAAGTACTGTGTAGAAACCAAGTGGTGTGTAGAAACCAAGTGGTGCGTACACACCAAATGTGCAAGGGTCTCCATTTCACCTGGATTTTTGGATGGTCTCTATCAGAATGAACCCCTTAACCTTCAGTGGGCCCGTTAGACGTCAATGATCACCTCGCCTTTTAGATGGCCTCTATCCAAGATGAATCCCAGAACTTCTATAGTGGACTGCCTGATCTAGAGTCGTTGTAGTGCAGACTGCAGAAATGCTTTGGATTTTTATATTATTAGCTGGAGTAGTTTGGGCTTCAATGCAAATTTTCAGCTTACTCAAAGTTCTACTAGGCTGAATTCGTGTACTTCAAGCCAAAGCAGTCCGAATTGCACTAAGTTACTACAATTCGGACTGCTTTGGCTTGAAGTTTGAATAAGGCACATACGCGATCTTGTAGTAAGCTTACTCACAGGGTGGTTCGTTGCACTGCATTTTTTGTGTGATTTCCGGGGTTGCCCGTCCTGTGCTTGAAGGCCCGAATTGGCAAGGCGCTGGCGTTGCGAATGGGCAAAATTCGGCTCCCTGACGCTGGCGCATCCATTTCGCTAGCGCTTGAACCCAGCAAGATTCGGCTCCCAACGCCGGCGCATCCATTGCGATGGCGCTTGACGGACGATAGCGTTGAGAGGGAGCAAGAAATGGCTCCCTAACGCTGGCGCATCTATTGCAATGGCGCTTAAGGAACGCTGGCGTTGAAAAGGCAGAAATTGGCACCCTAACGTTGGCGCATCCGTTTCGCTGGCACTTGACGAACGCCAGCGTTGGGAATAGAGCAAAATTCGGCTACCCGACGCTGGCGCATCTGCTCTCGCTGGGAAGCGCTAGCGAAACGGATGCATCAGCCTCAGGCCGAAATATTTGATATTGATGATCTGACCAAAAAGGTCAGAACATCGTTAGTTCTATTAGGATATTTTTAGCGTTAATGATCTGACCAAAAAGGTCAGAACATCGTCAGTTCCATTCCATTAACAGATATTTCTAGCTCTGATATTCTGACTAAAAAGGGTCAGTTAGTTCCATTCTTGAGGCCACACTTTAACACGACGGAGCCTCGATATCAAAGCAAACCCTCCGCCTCAAACCCAAAAAGTAGAGATATGTATCTTTCAGCAGATCTAGCAGTTTGTGCTGTAACATCGCACGTGATTCCGGTATTGGGACTAGAGCAAAATTCGGCTCCCTGTGGCTGATGTTCTGACCCCTTTTGGTCAGATCATTAAATGTCAAAAATATTTCGGCCTGAGGTACAGTATAGAACTAACAATATTCTGACCTTTTTGGTCAGATCATCGGCGCTAAAAATATTCTGATAGAACTAATAATGTTCTGACCTTTTTCATTAACACTAAAAATATCCTAATAGAACTAATAATATTCTGACCTTTTTGGTCAGATCATCGACGCTAAAAATATTCTGATAGAACTAGTGATGTTCCAACCTTTTTAGTCAGATCATTAATACTAAAAATATCCTTAATAGAACTAATGATGTTCTGACCTTTTTGGTCAGATCAATCTAATTTCTACATAAATTGCCGATGCAGGTCCCCTGGTAGCTCCTCGGTTATTATGACGACCAGGTCAAATCTTTGAGGAGAGTAGAAATTTCAAGAGGACGCTCCTAAGAGAATATAATAGCGGGGAGAACGCTCCTAGAAGAATATAATGGTGGGGAGAAAGCTTCTGAGAGGGCTGTCCCGGGAGAACGCTCCCTTGAGAAATCTCCCAGCAGAAGGCTCCCAGGTCAATATGGCGGTGAGGAGAATGCTCTCAAGAAATCATGGCACTGCCGAGACCAGGACAGAACTCCTATGAGGGCAAGGCTTCCAGGAGAACGCTCCTGCGAGTTTACAGCTCCTGTGAGACAACTCCTGGTCACTATGCTCTCGGTCGTCATGATACCCTAGGAGCTTTCTGCTAGTAGTATTCTTCCAAGAATCATAACGGAAGGCTCACAAAGTCACATGTATACTGCAATCAAATGAGAGGACATGGATGTAACTACACTAAAGAGGTCCTAGGCTCTGAGCTTTGTTACTTTAATTGTTTATGTTGCCTAAATGTTGACCAATGCAAAATACGCAAGAGTATAGTTTTCCTAGTCGGAACTACCAGGAAATACAGCCTGTATAGCACACAGACAGAGCACATGTGAGTTTGGTATTGATATAAAAGTAGCCGTTACCACCTCGCAACGTATATAAGAAAATGTCTCGTTTAAGTGCTGCTACTGTCTCTCTACTTTAAAGGTAGAGACACGAAGGTAAATATCAATTAAGAGCTAGTAGGGGTTTTATGATTTCTGGAATCATAAAACCCTTGTCTAGTCTTATGAAAAGAACAAGAACTAAGCAGAATCGTATATCGTGAGGACAAGTAGCACTATAAAGGGGCTTATAGATACCTATTTTTAGATCTGAAGGGTCCAAATCTGGCTCCCACCACTTGGATTCAAGGGGGCTGATTCAGGCCCTCCATTGCTCAATTAAGCCCTTCCTTCGGCTAAGATTTTGGGAGGATTGAGGGTTTAAATGCGGCTCCCCACCACTTTGATTTGGAGGGGATCAATTTAGGCCCTCATTGTGCAATTAAACCATGGGCTCAAAATTGGCTCTTATGTCCCTGTGGGCCACTGATACGAAAGTCCTCAAAGACAACTATCAGAACAAAGGGTCTTTGACAAAACACAGCCTAGAATAACGGACAACTCTCAAATGCTTTAGGCTTAATGCTAGAAGTGCATCAAAACTGACCTAGGCAAGTCACTTTTTAGTATCAATGGATAATACAAACATTAAACGAAACGACGAGGGAAAAAGAAGAAAGAGAAAGAACGAGGGAATAAACAGGAGAAAGGATACTTTGATTAATAAAGCTTATGAATTAGGGGAATTCGATGGTATTAACGTGGCTCTAATCATTTGCAAGCATGGTCGATATACTACGTACAGATCCAGGGACCATGCATCGTGGCCACTATCTATAGCAGAGATAGTAAGTAAAAGCGATTACTTGCTTGAAATATATAACTAGTACTAATACTCATATAGCAGACTACTTATCCTCTCCCAAAGAATATACTACCGGAAGATATCAAGAAGCGCCTTTCTAAACATATAGGAGAGAAAAAATTGCCTGGGGAGAACAATGGAAAGAATAATAAACAATAGGCAGACTACTTGCAACTAGATGGATAATTAAGTCAGCAGTTTCACAAAAGGGCAATAAGACCATAGCTATAGATATCAGTAAATGAAGTCGCGCCGAATTCTCTTCAAGCTCTCTTCCTAGGCAATTGAAAGTAGACTATTTAGAGTCCTCCTACAGCGTGGAGAGGGAATCGAATATGGTTATTAAATTCGTCCCATTTGAGAATGAACATTCCTCGCAAATCGGGATCCTTGAGGAGCTTGCAATCAGCCTTATGACCTTTCTCATTCCAGCCAGCTACTTAGCAGGCCTTATCACACCCATATTAGCACCCAAGTCAATATAATAGAGGAAGTTTTTCAATGGCAGTCTTACCCTATCACAATACCAGAAAGACGAGCACTTGCCGCACCGTTACAGAGATGCTGCCTTCTTACCGCACCCGTGACACATTCTAATACCGCTAAGCTCTATTGAGAACTGTTGGACCTGGTCATTCAATGCCAGTAACTTATCCAGTGATAGTGGAAAGACCTATACGACGTCCCGTTTAGTTAGCGAACATGAATCAAGCTATAGATTAGTAATTTTATAGTACCTTGATCATTTAGGGATCCTCATAGCGGATCCCGGGGGCCCTAAACTTAAATACGTGACGTTTTACGTATAGAATTACGACTATGTACCCGCTTCGAACCTGAGCAGGTGCTAATTCACTGCCTCGGCCGTCGGTGTAGAAGTGCAGTGGAATTTTCCCGCCGTCAACATCCTTGGTTTCCATCTCTAGATGATGGAGTGTGGTGAAATCCACAATCTCACCCAAGAAGCACCAATGGCGTCGCGGTCAGTAAGGAACCATGTCGCTGCTTTCATAGAAGTCCGGATCGACGTCGTTCTCGTCTAGGAGGTCAATGAACCTGGGGAATGTCGCACGGCTCCGCAGATTCGCCAGCTGTCCCAGGGCTTTTGGCTTCTCCCTCCTCCAAAGCCAGTCTTCGAAGTCGCTCGGTTCAAGTCCTTACGGGGCTTCATCCACTTTCGTCCTCCACTTCATTGAGACTCCGTATAGCTCGTACTTCGAGGGGTCCTGTGCTAGAGCTCCGTGCTTGATAGCTTGCGTACTGTCACCGCCAAGGGTCGTCTTCCAAACAGACACCGCCCTCTCCGCGAAGATGCGTCCTCTTGCCAAGTCACTATTAGCGATGGCGAGCTGAGTGGCATTGATAATGGCCTACGCGAAACCAACGTCCTCTCGTCCTTGCTCGTTATAGAGATGTACCTGTTAATCAACGTAGCGGAGGGTCCGGAGTGGGGATACCAAAACCCCCTCTGTGCCGAGTTGGTCGATGACACCGTCTAAGCGGTGGATCTCCTCCAATCTCCTGTCGCTTTCCTGGCTCTGCTCTGGCAGTAAGGAGCAGAGAGGGCACAAATATGTAAAGCCGAACCTTTCCTGAAGAGCCTTCTGTCGGGCTTTGCGGTTCTTGAGAGGGCCTAGGTAGGTTATCGTGATCTCTTCACCTTTGTTAATGTCTCTCAGAGCATGCACTGTGTATCGTTTGATCTTCTCGTTCTAGTTCTTCTGTGCGTTATTATCGCAGGCGTGGTTGATACGGTATGCTTCTAGGAAGATTGCCCCTTTATCTCCAACGGCTTCAGCAGGCAGGGAGTTTATTCGAACGATCCCAAGATACTACTCAGTAGTATTCCTATATAGGTGGATGTTGTGCATAGATAGGAAGGCTCGCCGCTAGTGTTCGCTGAGGGCTTTAACTTGCTAGTAGATGGATGTTCGAAGCCGCTCGCTGCCGACCGGTTCACTAACTGTAACGACGGCCTCTTCGGAAAGAATTCGCGTGCCCTTAGAGATCTTCTCCATTGCAACGAGACCTTTCCCTCTCCCTGGCACATCCTACAAGGCGTACATGGAATTAGCCGTCGTGCTCTGCATCTTTACGTCTCCTGCCCCCTCCAAGTTCCCACTATTCTCATTTACAATAGAAATTGCCGCGGTGAACTCAGACGAAAGTTCTGTCTCGTCCCGCTTATAGTCAATCGTGATCTTACTAGATATAGCTTGAGGCAACAGGCCGAGTAATCCGAATACCTTGTCGTGGGGGAGAGTACACTGTGCAGATCCTGCCAAGCGACGTAAGTCGTCCACTGCCGTGCCCTTCAGCCCGTCTTCCTTATCAGATAAGACCCCCGACTTCTGCCACTACCCAATGGAGTTCAGTAGTTACAGACAAGGTGAAATTCTGGTCACCGCGCGAGAATCTAAGATGCTGCCGTCGAAAATTCTGTTGCAAGAGATATCCGTAAGCGTTAGAACTACTTGAAGGGGTACCCTTGAATGACCCCAGTCGAGCATCGAACAGATCGGGCTGACGGCTAGTTCCTGAATTATCCACAAGCGGGTCCAGTACGGATTCTGAGCGAGGTGAAAGAGTACCACAGCGACAAGATCGCGAAAATACGGGGGTCCAAATTCATCCTCGTCATCTGAGTCGGCCCACCATTCGTTGTCAAAATACAAGACATCCCCTGATAAGGGTAAGCCCTCTAGCTCGTCATAGTTATGATCGGATTCCCATGTCTTCACGTCGATCCCCAAAGCTACTTCCAATGTTTGCCTGCCGTGGGCCTCCAAAATTGTGTTACAAAGGCGAAGGTTATCAAACGAAGTCTCAACCCATGAGTCCAGGCCTGTACCACTCATTTCATCTTCTCCGAGCCAGACCGTTACTACTAGCGACTGGCTGAAGATATCTCTTATCCTTAGGACCTGAGCATTACGCTCGTCGATGTCGTCCTGATTGATGCAAACGGCGTCGATCCAGACCTTGTCCACGAGGGAAGACCGAAGGCAGTCCAAAGCAGCAGCCAGGTTCTCCCCAACGGTAACGGGCATCCCATTAATGGTGATTGTCTTCGTATCTTCTGGGCTTCCCCACATGTAACTGATTACTGTGTAGTCGCCCCATGTGAACCTAGCAATAGTGCGGAACACGTCTGAGGATGTTGACCCTAGTTCAAAGTCAAACTGCTCACACCAAGCGTCGTCAACCTGACTCCTGCTCCATTGCGTAGGGCGTTCGGTACGAAATGTTGTATATTCTGGCTTGAAGTCGTCTAAAGATACGTGCTCAAGTATCAGGCGCAAGGGATCGAGACGTAGACCCAGAATGCGATCTAGGCGACTGCTCAAGTCATCGGGTGTCGAGGGAGGCTCGAAGGATAAAACTCGAATCTCGTTGCGAGAAGCGTCGAGAGGCTTGTACTGAATGCGTTGCAAGGGAGAGCCCGAGGCTGGATCCATATCTAATCGTTGATGTCGATGAGCGTTTGGAATGACCTGATGGAAGTAAACATTTCAAACACTATAGAAATAAATTGTGGTTGGGATTAGTAAAGACCACGTCGATTCATCCAACTGGGATGGGCAGTGCGTGTCCTGCTGTGCGACACCACCGACAAGAGGATTGGCTGCACCTATGCGTTGATACCCGAAAGGATGTACTGTATCCTATTCAATGCAAAACGACAAATAGAGTTGGTCGGTTCGGTAGGGCCATTTGCGAAGTCCTTCCACAGGTGTCCCTGCTGTATGTTCTCTGGCGTCATCTTCGGCGAGGATTTGTCGTAGATCCATTTGTCTTGAGAGTGAAGTTGTTCTCAGCGCTTCACTCATCCTACATGCATCTGAATCAGCATTCTACTACGTCTTGGATAGGGCTATTGTGTATAAAAAGAACATACGTATCGAGACGGGTACGTACAATGCTCTTCTTCGCAGTCTAGTTCTGGAGTTCATAGATTGGATCATTCGCCGCAGCCAACAGCGCTTAACAGCTAGGTTGACCAATAGCGTGAGGTGCAAAAGCGTCCAAGGAGTCCGTACATAGTAAGAGGCCGGAGAATAGGGTCGAGAGATTCAGTGAGAATCGTCAAAGAGAATCCCAAATACGGCTGGAGAGAAAGTTGAGAGATTATCGATCTAACCTAAAAAGTTTAGCTTTCTATATCTAAAATTAGATCAAGAAATGTGGCTTGTGGCTGTGTAAATTCTCGAATATTCTTTTCTGACTGCGGCTCACTCCCACGACCCGCCAAGGACCCCAGGAGATTTTTTGCGGCGAGGCTTGGCAGCGCCTTGCAGTGGTCGCGGCAATTGTCCACCAAAGGCCGTCAGCGAACCTCCTGCCGGCGTGAAATGTAACCCCTTTCACTTCGTTTCAACAAGAAAGTACCAAATATCTCTTTGTGCTCAGATTTTCATTGGTACCCGCTGTTTTCTATGTACCATGACCCTGGTATCCATCCAAAGATCTGCCTCCCCTTCGAATATACAAGCTTCCAACCATCTGCGGATCCGTCAGCTCTTGATTTCGTCCGCAGAATCGGAATTGACCTTTCGCAGTCAGCTCTGCCCTGGAAAATGGCAAGAAGATTCTGTCATCTTCAGTCTGTTACCATTGATGTCACAGCATCAGCTCTGCCCTAGAAAATGGCATGAAGATTCGGTCATCTCCAGTCTGTAACCATTGATGTCAGCTGTGACATCGTATTATCTAGTAAGACTTCTTCCTTATCTTCCGCAATTGAACGCTGACCGAAATCAAGAAGATGAACTCGAAGGCAAAACACTGCAGCTTCGATATAATATATCGAGAAGAGGTAAAATGTACGCGAGTTGTGGAAATATTCTTCATCGGATTATCGTAGGACGCCACGAAGGGAGCTCGAGAACCATTGCATCGAATAGCCTATAACACTTTAGGAGGAATATTCTAAGTCTCTTTGAAGCATGGAGAAGCTGCGATCTCAACGGCGCTCGACAAAAGGCGTGACGGATAATTTTCGGAGAAGGAAAATCACCTTTATGGAAAAGGCAGACGAGCTGAGGAGCGAGTTCGGCTGTGACATTTACGTTTTGGGACGGAGGAACGGAAAACTCTTTGATTACACATCTAGAGATGGATCTAGAGATGGACCTTCCTGGCCGCTCAGCTTGACAGAAGTCGTGAGTGGCGTTCTTTTAATCTAAGGCCTATAATCTAAAAATTTGTAGGATCAGAGTTATCCTAGGGCAGAGAGATATACACCGGCTAGCTTCTTAAAACGAGGCACCAAATCTCTGCTCTGTGAAGGCCGGAAGGGACGAGATAATACCATGGTAAGAACTGAGGACTTTCAGACTGGAGACATAACGGGTGCTGGGGGATAGATTGGCTCTTTAGGTTTGAGGACTTAATACGCATTGGAGAAGCGGAGGATCTACTAGATAGAAAATTATTTAGTCTGCGCTGTATATACATTGGATAACGTTAGATGTCGAGGTCTGGGATTGCTCAAAGACTTTCTCTCTGGATGCTCATCCTTTACAACTCTTATGATACAAGTTCTGGGATCCAGACTGGCAGTATCTGTCAGCGTCGTCTTGGCATCTTCTATATAAAAGACAGTAAGCTGAGATTCTGCAACCTCAGTGGTAGAAGCCTGTGCTTGCACCGCTCGTAGTAGTCTTTCTTGCCTTCGAATTGCAATTTCAGCTTGTGGTTGAAGTTACGACAATGGGTTGCGGTTCCACTCTCACAGCCACATTTGTTCGCTTAGCGCTTGAAGCCTGCCAAGATTGGAAGTGGCGGCAAAGTCGCTCCAAAAATAATTGCCGCCGGGCCCATGCTAAATAAGGTTTCAACGTTTCTCCGCTAAGACCGGAAGCCGGTTCTGCCATCGCACCTTTGCACCTCTTCCAACAAGCAGCCAATTCTGCTGCCACACCTTTACATACTTTGAATAAGCTGCTATTTTGATACCAAACCACTTCTAACAAGCAGCCAGTTCTGGTACCACACCACTTCCAACAAGCAGCTATTTTTGCAGTCACACTTTTGCATCCCTCGAGCAAGCAGCTATTTTTGCTACCACACCTCTTTCAACGGGCAGCAAGCAACTATTTTTGGTTTTTGGCAGCCCAAAATGGCTTTCGTTTTCAGTGTCACTTGATGCAAATCACGTGTTGCCACAATCACTAGCCGGCTGGAGGTGTCCACCTTGTCGAAGATGTCCGACACTGGCCGGGATTGGACGTGACGTCTGCAGAAATTTTATAGGGAAATGTCTTGGTTTTTGATGTATATGGAGATGCTTTTGTTTGAATTAATAGAAAAGGATTATGAATGCTACGACATTATAGCCCCTCCAATCAACATTTGATTCTGTGATGTGTGGGCATTAAGTAGAAGTTCCCAAGGATTGCTAAGCCGTTTTTGGTGGGGCGGGATTGAATTACCTCGCGATTCTCCTCCCTACGATATCCAAAGTTGGAGAGAGACGAGAGGAAATGAGAACTCCTTCGTAGGTGGGCGATCGCAAACACCCTGAAAATGTGCTGACCAAAAACCAAAGTACCCACTCATACTAGTGCCCCACTCCTTTAAACCAATAACTACGAGGATGTCCGCACTCAAAATAGCTGACCACGAGAGTGGGTCATTGCCACCTGCTGACATTTGACTCTTCTGGGGCCCGACTTGAGGCGAGGACAACTGGTGGGTCGTTGGCCCGTTGCTGATTTCCACGATGACGTACAGTTGCACCGTCGACGATAGCTGAAGCTCGACAGAGTTCCCATCGCTGACTTTAAGCGGAGAACTGCTATCGCTCAGATCGAAAATAACCAAAAGGTAGTAGATTGCTGACTTAGGGAGGTTTACGATCCATACTTCAGGATGATAATGTCTAAGATTACTTCTGGCCGACTATCCCCGCATCTCTGTTTTTGAGAGCGAAATGCTCCTGCCATTAGTAATCTCGCGAATCTCGCCTGTGGAGCCTCACCTCGTGGCTGATCTCCCACCAACCAAAGCTACCTCAACGCCTAACTCTTCTATCCGGCCCAATTTGTTCAATGTTATGGCTACATCTCGAGCACTTCAGAATATTGTCTCTACTGAAGCTGATCGACAGGCACAAGTGTCGATTTAACTCCCTTGCGCAACGCCGTCACCGTGTTCGGGGAAAGATTCTTTGTTCATACAACTTGCATTGAAGACTTGGAAGTAGGGAGTGCGAGGAAGAGAGCTAGTAATGGCGTTGTCCCCTTCTGCCTCTTCCTCTCTCTCTGAACAAGTCACTTGGGACTCGGCGAGGAGTTCCGACACGTGCCTCTTCCCTACCTTAAGTCCTATGGCAGTTGCACAGAAACGCGAAGTAAGGCGGTCAGGAATAGGATAGTATTAGAATAGATATAGGGACCTTTAGAAATAACCAATACTATAGAATCTACTTCTTGAAATGATTAAGGCTTTGGTGGAATGAAGTTCTTCTCTTAGCGAAAAACTCCACAACCGTTGTGGGGTTTTGATCGCTTAACGCTTCGCGTTCCCACTAGAAGATTTGGAAGGTTCTAGAAGATCTCTGGAAGTAGTACGGTTTCTTTTCGACCACCATCATCATTTCTCTCAACATCATCGTCACTTCCCTTCCTATCTCTCGTGGTATGGCCTCCGCAGTAGATAATGCGGCCTCACGAGCCGCGCGATTCACGGAGCAGACGCGAAACATGTTTCGCGCCATACTTGTGGAGAATGGCATTGCTGATACCGATGACACCATACTGCAGCAGGAGATGGTCATGTTTTTTAAACTTGGTGAGTAGCATTTGTAGGCAATTAGGTTCGAATTAACTGTCTTCAGCCCGTTCACATCGAATCAAGCTAGGCCGCCCCGGTGACTTTGCTGATTGTCCGCTAAGTATCGACGACGACGACGACGGCGGCGAAGATATCAATGGTACTGTTATGAAATCTGTTATCCCTTCGCTACCACGATCTCCCACGTCGCCGCCTCCGGCATCTCGTCGTTCGTCGTCATCATCCCCTCTCTCCTCTGCTCCAACCTCTCCGCCGACTTCTCCGTCTTCACCTTCTCCTCCTCTGACACGGTCTCGAATTTCATCCCGGCAGACAAATCCTGATAGATCTGACAACGTTGTGAGCTACTCCGGCATGGATGGACCGAATAAACGGAAGCGCAAACGAAGATTATCTGAAGCACAGTCGGAGGACTCGAGATGCAAGTCGCCATCGATCGTCCCCTCAATCGAGGGCTTGGGCTTGGTCGTTTCCGTGGACGAGTCTCGACAACCAGTCGAAATTTCAGCACAAAGATCTCTCTCACAATCGCTGGATATGGCCGTGGAGGGCCGCGCAGCACCAGAAGACGACACGTCAACGCCTGATGTCACGGACATTCCAGGTCCAACCTCTCAAACAACTCACTTTTTGGAAGGAACTATGTTGGAAATACTGCGATTTGAAGATGCAGTGGATTTCATGACATCTGTGCTGCGAAAGGCGGCGAAGATACGTATTCAAGTCGGCAGGTTTGGCCTCCAAAATATAAATATAGGGACCACAACAAATACGGCCGAAATCCAAAGGTATACGGAACAAAACCTTGCAGCGAAACCTTTTAAAATTGCGATTGAAAAAATTACAAAGTCAGGAGCAGGTTGTGTAGGCATTGGCCTTCAGAAAGCATGGGAGGAAGCTTTCTACTGGGACATCATCAAGAGGCACGCCGAGACCCTTGACCCAATGTCGCTTGTAGCCGGTAGAGGACCTACTGGCGGATCTACGCAACAGGAAAAGGCTGCAGCGGCTGAATTCATTGCTCTAGTCGGCATCGGAACAAGCGACGAAAACCAGCGAAAATGCCGACTGTGGTGGAAGGATTTGTGTGATATGAAGAATGCTGGTGTGGTAACTATCCTGCTCTATCGAGATACTAAATTCAACAAGTATTGCAAGTCCTTCCCTAGAAGGAAGCACTCTCCAAGAGAACTGATAGACACTATTGTGTCCTGGGAAAAAGTATATTCTGGCTACATCAGACAGATCGAACTCCGAGCGCTCGAGCAGGCCAAAGGTGACTTCTCAGGCAGGCTGGACCTGCTGCATGCATCTATTGCCGAGATACTGAGCATACCAGAATCAGCTTGGGATAATGGATCTAATACGTGGTACTCCGATGAAGAAGAAGCGTCGTATAAGCTTACAAGCAGTTGCATAGCTACCTCAACCGAGAGCAATCCGAACCGACTTACAGAAGATACGTACATAGAATCGGGGACGAATAAGTCGTTCTTCGTATCAATTCGACCTGGCGCTGAGAAGCTGGTCAGTGTCTTTCCTATTGTCCCCGTATTCCCAGGCGACCTGTTGGGTATTTTCTCTGGCAAGATTCGATTCTCAGAGCACTGCGATGTTGCGCAAGCCTTTGAGGGACCTATACCAAATCTTTGGTTGGACTATTCACAGGTCACGGGAACCCTGAACCAGATGCAGGTCATTCAGTCCGGCGGTGCGGCAAATGTGCACTTGGAATGGGAAGGTGTCAACGAAAATGTAGAGACTGGTCCCTGTAAATCCTGGAGGGTTCTAGTCTTGGCTATTCGGAAAATTATGCCTTTTGAGCCACTCATTCGTGCGGCTGCTTCAGAGAAACAGTTTGCACTTCACCAATCAATTGACTATGCGAGGAGGGGCTTCTTGGGAGAGCCTCTCGATTGCACAACTAGCACAACTTAGCATCATATCCGAGATAATGCAAATTTTATTCACTTGCCCTATTTGCATCAATTTTCAATATTTCCTTGACTGCTAAACGAAGGGTTTCAAACGTGAAGCTTTACTTTCGGGGTCTCGCCGCGGTCAGACAAGCGTAACCATAGATTCGGGAGTGGTATGCCACCATATATCCGTTGACCATCCAACACCTACACGTTCATATACGCCGGTGGCTCCGGTCGCGCAGCGTAGAAGCAATCCACGACAATGATGGAATTCCATCCCAGAAGTGCAGGAGAGCCTAAGGTAGAAGAAGTCTGTTTCAGTCCCTCTTTCTCCGTCAAACCGGCACACATTGCGCTCGCCAGGACCCTGCGCGCTCATCAATCTGCCTTCTGTTATACGAAGTAATGAGATACCTGGTGCTTCGCCGTAGAGATCGTAGGGGCTAGTTTCGATGGATGCTTGATACTCAAGAAGCTTTGATTTATCTTCTGCAAATGCATATTCATGTGGTGTAATGGGTATCTCCTTGAGCTTGCGATCACTTCGACATGGTTTTGGCTGCGGCTGTAGATCAAGTGAGACGTAGCATGGGCAGATCTGACCCTCCAATTTCAACGCTCCTCGTAGTTGGCTGCCCTCAGATATATCGTTGAAGCGAATTCTCGAATCTTCAACTGGGAAATAGTTCTCGAACATGATCTCACCTTCCCAAGCGGCCCATGACCACGACGGCGCTCTCCATTCATCAGCTCGATGTATTGGGCGGCTTACAGGTTGCCAGAAGAGACCGTATGGGAGGTTGAAATTCCAAATACCATACAAATACCGGCATCTAACAATACGTTCTACTAGTGAAGCGAGACCTGATAGTGCAGGAAGCTTGTCACTAGGTCGACTTATGGAAAGTGTTGAGTACCGCGACAGAATTTTGGCCCATATTCGGAAGAATATCATGGCATGATGCTCTAAACACATTCCGCCTTGGAGCGCAGACAACATGTTCAGAAACTCATGTGTGTGTTCCCTGCAATCGACATCATTTGTCGTGTCGTCCTCTGCCCCAAAAGTACTGCCACATTCCCAGTATATTTGCTTGCTCGAAAAGTGCACTGTGCGACGCGATAGAAGCGTTTCTTGTAGCACCCAGGCCCTTTTCTGTAGTGGGCTATTAAGAACATACTCTTGATGATCCCGAAGGAAATCGGAGAGTTGTCTAAAGTACACGCTGCCTTCACTTCCGGAGGTTGCAGAACGCCGAAATGGCATCGAAACTCTGCTAAGCGTTCGAGGCCATAGAAAACCCTCCCCAGAGTCTTTGGCGGCCGTTGCTGCAATAGTAAAATATGAATTTGCGTATATTGCACCCATTCGCCTGGCTTCGCTATTCCAGTCATCGTCATTGTCCTGGATAATGCACAACGCATCAATCCAAATGTACCGTATATCCAACTTTTGAGCAACGAAGAAAGCGTCTCGGATGGTCTGTGGAAGTATTTCCACAGGAATTGACTTCTGCATTTCACTGAAGTTCTCGTTTGTAGTGCGGAAATGCTGCACTGACCCCCAGCAGTAGCTTAGAGCAACGTACTGTTCTTGGCGTCCTCGGGTGTGAATGATCTTGGGTTTGGTTGATGAGGCATCCGAAGCTCCGAGATCAATGAGTCGCTTCGGCATATATGATGTACCAACAAGTTGTTTGATACGTTCTAGAGAACACATCTCGTGTTTGCGTTTACATAGTTCGAGCCATTTCCTTAGCCTTGAAAAGTTGGCTTCGCATGCAGCATGACTTTCAACCTCCCTCAGTCTAAGGATTCCAGCTTCCTCAGCAGAAGAATCTAAATAAAGTGAATAGATGCTAACAATCGTCGCTGCAGCGACCTACCTTTCAATACATACATCTCAAGCAGGATTGACCAAGATGGGTCCACAAACAGCTTCTGTGGAAGTTTGCCTACAGTCACGAGTACATTTTGGGACAGCTGCCTCTCTCGAAGTACTTCGAAGGTTCGTTCCATTCCCGCAAAATTGTCCTTTCGGCCTGTCGCAAACAATCGAACGGGGCCTAAATTGCCAGTTGCTACATTAATGTTCACCCTTCCCTTATGCAGGTGGTGAACACAAGCCTCTGCAATCAATTTGCATAGCATGCAACCACTTGCGCTGTCCACAAGGGCCTTGAATGATGGTTGATGTACGCAGCCGTCTGCTCCTTTGAGATCCTCCAGGTTTATATGATTACATCTTTCACATAGGCGTTCTGGGTCGGAAGGCTCCGCCATTATGCGTATTCGTTAATGGGTTTGTGTAGTTGGGAGGTACTAGCGGTACCATATAGAAGTACAGTATTGTGAGATAAAAATTTGTTCAAAAGCGATAGCACACAAGGCTGAGCTTATAAAGTGGGCCGACATTCCATAGGAGAGTGTCTGCAAGAAGTCGGTTTCTGGTTCTACTGTACTGAATACCATGCTGGTCTCTGACGAATTGAAGGTGCTTTAACTGACATCATCCTGATTTGGAGCTCAATTTGGCGCCTCCAGGGCGCAGGTGCCAAACCAGAACACGTGACCCTCCGTACTGTAACTGGCTTCAGGTACCAAGTACTAGAAACACGCTAGTACTCCGGGGATTTTCGCCTCGCAAGTCGTTTAAGTCAGTAACGTAATCGCCACCCAGTCGAGCCAGCCACCCAGTCGAGCCACCTCGCTGTCGCTTAATTAACCCACGTCGTAACACCTTGAATTATTGAGATTACCACCCCCCTAGACTAATTACATGAAAACTGAATTATCCATGGGCATTTCCTTCCAAACCAGCTTCGCAAATCCAACTTTGCCCCTTAATGCATGATATCTAGCTGATTTATCAGCCAATTCCTTCGCCTTCTCCTCTGCCTCCTGCATCATAGCCCTACCCTTGTCGACAGTAAGGACTCGGGCATTTCCAACACCCTTTCGTGACTGCTTCTTCCGCTGTTGCTTCTGCTTG